>ENA-OQHA01000059-OQHA01000059.1-human-gut-metagenome-genome-assembly--contig:-NODE-59-length-54592-cov-9.819187_pt1 | contig 54592 bp, 64 predicted proteins | sample MGYA00242558_ERZ504707 | MGnify/ENA primary metagenome ERZ504707 (study PRJEB26092, sample SAMD00036197) | human gut metagenome | host: Homo sapiens | study: EMG produced TPA metagenomics assembly of... | reverse complement strand
AGAATCAAACGGAAGCATATCAGTTGTTTAAATTATTAGAAGATGAAGCATATGATATTGATGGACTTACCACAGATATAAAGCTTGATGATTTGTTTTTTGCGGTCTGTAGAGGTGGATGGCCGAGATGCATGGCACTTTCAAAGGACAGTGCAAAGCTTGAAATAGCTAAGGATTATTATAGGCAGATTTATCAGAAGGACATATCAGCGATTGATGGAGTAAACAGAAATCCGGAATGGGCAAGGACACTGCTTTGGTCGTATGCCAGAAATATGGCTACTACAGCAAAACGCAAGAATATATTTTCAGATGTAAAAGCCACACAGAATGTTACAGATGTAACGCTTTCTTCATATATAGATGCTCTGGAGCTATTGTATGTTGTAAAGGATATAGATGCCTGGACACCGCATTTGCGTTCGAAAACAGCTATCAGAGCTGCCAAAAAGCATATATTTGTTGATCCCTCTATAGGATTGGCTGCGCTTGGTGTTAATCCGGACTATTTTATCAACGATTTGGATCTATTTGGGCATGTATTTGAAAATATGGTGCTTAGAGATTTACTTGTATTTGCTGAAAAGCACAATGCCAGAGTGATGCATTATACAGATGATATGGGCGTAGAAGCAGATGCAGTCTATCAGTTGGAGGACGGCCGTTATGCGCTTATTGAAATAAAAACCGGAGTGAACAAGATTCCGGAAGCGGAAAAATCCTTGCTGCGATTCAAGGATATTATCTTAAAATATAATGAGAAAGCATTGGAAAAAGAAAAACATCCACGTGATGTATATAAAGAACCATCGGCACTGATTGTGATTTGCGCAAATGCAACCATGCATATACCACGGAGTCAGGAGTTCGGGTTGTGCCGGTTGGGTGTTTGAGAGATTAATATAGAGCAGACTGTAAAATTGAGCTGACCACTCATAATTACAGTCTGTTTTTTATTGTATATTATTGTCACAGTGTAAGGGAGCAGGCGGGCAGAAAATTGCCCATACAATGAGTTTGTACGAAGCTGCTTAGAGGCTGTTGGAATTGTAATAGGTACACAGCAGCGCACGTGCATGGAAGCACGGGCGAGGCGTTACCGCGCCAAGGACGGCGCGTAAAAGCCGGCTGCGTCAGGCATAGAAAACCTGACTTACAATTCTTACAGCCTCTTGGCTGCTGGTAGGAGACGTTTTGGATGGGGAATTTTCTGCCCGCCTGCTCCCTTACCATAAAAAATGAAAAATAAAAATACTTTGACTTGACAACTATTTTAAATGTGATATACTTTCACTGTCAAATGATTTGATAATGAAAATATTTGACATGCAAACTAGTGCAAATATACCAGCACACAAAACCGAAAATAAACACAGAAAAAGGAGAACAGAAATATGTTGGAGAAAATCAAGGAAATCGTAGCAGATCAGTTAGGAATTGACGAGGATGATATCAAATTAGAGTCAAACTTCAAGGAGGATCTTGAGGCAGATTCATTAGATCTTTTCGAGCTTGTAATGGCACTCGAGGAGGAGTACGGAGTAGAAATCCCTTCAGAGGATTTAGAGAAAATCGCAACAGTAAACGACATCATTGAGTATCTTAAGAACAAAGGTGTAGAGGCTTAAAAGACATGGAGACAAGAATAACAAAGCTTCTTGGAATCAAATATCCGGTCATTCAGGGTGGCATGGCATGGGTAGCAACCCATGAGCTTGCCAGCGCTGTGTCCAATGCAGGCGGACTTGGCATCATCGGAGCAGGCGGAGCCCCGGCTTCATGGGTAAAGGAGCAGATAGTCGCTGCAAAGAAGGAGACAGATAAGCCGTTCGGAGTCAACCTCATGCTTATGAATCCGGAGGCCGATGAGATAGCAAAAATCATCGCCGAGGAAAAGGTAAAGGTAGTCACCACCGGCGCAGGAAACCCTGCAAAGTACATGGATATGTGGAAAGAAGCAGGCGTCATCGTAATCCCTGTAGTTGCAAGCGTAGCACTCGCAAAGCTCATGGAGAGAGGCGGGGCAAGTGCGGTAATCGCCGAGGGAATGGAGTCAGGCGGACATATCGGAGCACAGACTACCATGACACTTGTGCCACAGGTTGTTGATGCAGTGAGCATCCCTGTTATCGCAGCAGGCGGAATTGCAGACAACAGAGGCTTCAATGCAGCATTTGCACTCGGTGCAGAGGCAGTCCAGATGGGTACACGCTTTGTCACCGCAAAAGAATCGATAGTACATGAAAACTATAAGCAGAAGGTCATTAAGGCCAAGGATATAGATTCCGAGGTTACAGGAATGAGCACAGGCCATCCGATCAGAGTGCTCAGAAACAAGATGACCAGACAATATCTCAAGCTGGAAAAGGAAGGAGCTCCATTTGAAGAGCTCGAAAAAATGACACTTGGCGCACTCAGAAAAGCCGTTGTAGACGGAGATACCGTATATGGCAGCGTCATGGCAGGTCAGAGCGCAGGCCTCGTAAAGAAAGAGGAAACCTGCAAAGAAATCATTGAGGATGTAGTGGGACTGAACAAATAGACAGTATTCACTTTTACATGCAAATTTAAGGATACCGGGCCGCCTGCAAAGAGTGGCTTACGGTATCCTGTCAGAAATAAGGAGAAACCGAAAATGGGTAAGAGAGTATTTATGTTTCCCGGACAGGGCTCACAGTATATAGGAATGGGTAAGGAGTTTTACGATACAATGCCAAATGCAAAGGCAGTAATCGACCTTGCCAGTGAACAGACAGGCTTGGATATTCCGGCATTATGCTTTGAGGAAAATGACAAGCTGAACATTACAGAGTACACACAGATATGTATGCTTGCAGTTGAGGCAGCTATATATCAGGCAATCATTGACAAAGGTATCACACCTGATGTCACAGCAGGCTTAAGCCTTGGGGAATATGGTGCTCTCATCGCATCAGGAGCCATGACTATGGCAGATGCATTCGCAGTTGTCAGAAAAAGAGGAATCTACATGCAGGAGGCAGTTCCTACAGGTGGAGCCATGACAGCGGTTTTAGGACTTGATCCGCAGGTCATTGAGGATATTTGCAAAAAGACAGCAGATGAGACAAATTCAGTGGTATCGGTAGCCAACTATAACTGCCCGGGACAGATTGTTATCACAGGAGAAAAGGCAGCAGTAGATGCCGCCGCAGCAGCATGCAGCGAGGCAGGCGCCAAGAGATGCGTACCGCTCAAGGTCAGCGGACCTTTCCATTCAGCAATGCTTAAGGGTGCAGGAGAAAAGCTCGCAGATGCACTTGAGAGTGTAGAAATCCACGATATCAAGGTGCCATATATCACAAATGTCACAGCAGACTATGTGAAGTCACCGGCAGACGTCAAGGATTATCTGACAAAGCAGGTTTCATCGTCAGTACGCTGGCAGCAGACCATCGAGCGCCTTATCGCAGACGGTGCAGATGAGTTCGTGGAAATCGGACCGGGACGCTCACTCAGCGGATTTATGAGAAAGATAAATAGAGACGTAAAAGTCGTAAACATAGACAAACTGGAGGATTTTGAAAAGTATGTTAACAGGTAAAAATGCCCTGGTTACAGGCGCAAGCCGTGGAATTGGAAGACAGATAGCTCTTACACTTGCCGCAGCACACGCCTTTGTAATAGTAAATTATAATGGTTCAAAGGAAAAGGCAGATGCCGTTGTTGCAGAGATAAAGGCAGCAGGCGGTGATGCAGTTTCTTATCAGTGCAATGTATCTGATTTTGACGAGTGCCAGAATATGATAACAGCGCTCATCAAGGAGTACAAGCACATAGATATCCTCGTAAACAACGCAGGAATCACAAGAGACGGTCTCATCATGAAGATGAGCGAGGCAGACTATGACGCAGTGCTCGACACAAACCTTAAGGGTGCGTTCAACACAATCCGTCATATGTCACGCTATTTCTTGAAGCAGAAATCAGGAAGAATTATCAATATTTCATCAGTTTCCGGAATACTCGGAAATGCAGGACAGGCCAACTACAGCGCCAGCAAGGCAGGAGTTATAGGACTCACAAAGGCTGTAGCCAGAGAGCTTGCCAGCCGTGGAATCACAGCAAACGCAGTGGCACCGGGCTTTGTAGAGACCGAGATGACAGATGTGCTTGCCGATGCGGCAAAGGAGAATCTTTTATCACAGATTCCGCTTGGCAGACCGGGAAACACAAAGGATATCGCAAACGCAGTATTATTTTTAGCATCAGATGCAGCAGGCTACATCACAGGCCAGGTGCTGTCTGTTGACGGAGGAATGGCAATATGAGTAGAAGAGTAGTTGTAACAGGACTTGGAGCAGTAACACCAATCGGAAATAATGTGGACGATTTCTGGACATCGGTAAAGGCCGGAAAAATCGGATTTGACCACATCACAAAATTTGACACAACAGATTATAAATGTCACATTGCAGCAGAGCTTAAGGATTTTAACCCGCAGGATTTTATGGACAGAAAGGCTGCAAAGAGAATGGAGCCATTCTCACAGTACGCTGTGGCTGCAGCAAAGCAGGCAATTGATGATAGCGGACTTGATATCGAAAAGGAAGATCCATACATGGTTGGATGTGCCATCGGTTCAGGTATCGGAAGTCTTCAGGCTATGGAGCGCGAGACACAAAAGCTTTATGAAAAGGGCCCAAACAGAGTAAATCCTCTGCTTGTTCCGCTTATGATCTGTAACATGGCAGCAGGAAATGTTTCCATCCAGTTCGGTCTCAAGGGAAAGAGTATCAATGATGTAACAGCCTGTGCTACAGGAACAAACACAATCGGTGAGGCATACAGAAGCATCCAGTACGGTGAGGCTGACGTGATGGTAGCCGGTGGTACAGAGGGCAGTGTATGTCCTATCGGAATTGCAGGATTTACAGCACTTACAGCGCTTTCTACAGTAGATGATCCGGCAAAGTGCTCACTTCCGTTTGACAAGAACAGAAGCGGCTTTGTAATGGGTGAGGGCGCAGGAGTAGTTATCCTTGAAGAGCTTGAGCATGCAAAGGCAAGAGGTGCAAAGATTTATGCAGAGGTAGTCGGATACGGCTGCTCATCTGATGCATACCATATCACATCTCCGCAGGAGGATGGCGCAGGCGCAGCAAGAGCCATGACCAATGCCATGAGAGATGCAGGTGTCACACCGGCAGATGTAAAATATATCAATGCTCACGGAACAGGCACACATCACAATGATCTCTTTGAGACAAGAGCAATCAAGCTTGCGTTCGGTGATGAGGCTGCAAATCTTAAAATCAATTCAACAAAGTCTATGATAGGACATCTGCTCGGAGCAGCGGGAGCTGTTGAGTTTATAACATGTGTGAAGGAAATCCAGGATGGATTTATACATAAGACTGTTGGCTATGAGACTCCTGATGAGGAGATTGACCTCAATTACTGCAAGGACAGCTATGAGGAGCCTGTTGAGTATGCACTGAGCAATTCACTGGGATTCGGTGGACATAATGCAAGTATTCTGCTCAAGGCTTATAAATAAATAGCTTCTGCTTTTTAGGGCTTCGCGAATTTAGACTGTGAGGTCCGGTGGAGCACACAGTATATTCCTCATAAAAAATATGAAGTCAGTCACGGCATTTTGCACGGACAGGCTGTGATATGGTGTTAGTGCTTCATGCTATTGGAGTGGATGGAACGCCGTGACAGTTCATATTTTTTATTCAGAACACACTGTGTGCTTCCCGGCTCCACTTTGTTGAGCGCGAAGCATGTAGATAGTTTGGAGTAAATTGAGAAAGGATAGATGTATATGTCAGTTTTGAATACGCAGCAGATTATGGATATTCTGCCGCACCGCAGTCCGTTTCTTCTCATTGATACGGTTGAGGAACTGGAGCCGGGCGTAAAGTGTGTGGCTAAGAAGAATGTGACTATGAATGAGCCGCATTTTATGGGACATTTTCCGGGAAATCCGGTGATGCCGGGAGTGCTTATTATTGAGGCTTTGGCGCAGACCGGTGCAGTTGCCATTCTTTGTCAGGATGAGTGGAAGGGCAAGACTGCATATTTTGCAGGCATTAATAATGCCAAGTTCAAGCAGAAGGTGGTTCCGGGAGATACTCTGGAGCTGACCACTGAGATTATAAAGGTTAAGGGTCCTATCGGTGTGGGCAAGGCTGTTGCCAGGGTAAATGGCAAGGTTGCCTGTATGGCGGAGCTTACATTTGCAATAGGTTAATTGCATAAGGAGACATGATGAAGTTATTCAAGAAGAAAGATAAAAATATAGAGGCTGAAGAGACTTTAGCCAAGAAGCTGAGAGCGAAAAAACAGCCGCAGATGGCAAAAATGCCGGTGTAGCACAGGAAACAAAAGAGGATGCCCCTGAGACAATCGTTTGTCCCAAGTGTGGCAAGACTGTGCTCAAATCAGTTGTAAAACAGCACAAATACGTCTGCTATGAGTGTAATTATTATTTCCGTGTGCGTGCTAAAAACAGAATCAGAATGGTTTCCGACAAGGAAGCATTTGAGCCATGGTTTACAGAGCTTACAACAGGAAATCCTCTCAATTTCCCTGAGTATGAGGAGAAAATTGCAAAGACTCAGGAGAAAACAGGACTTTCTGAGGGTATTGTCATCGGTAAGACAAAGATTTACGGCGAGGAGACAGTGCTTGGTGTAATTGATTCAAGATTTATGATGGGAAGCATGGGCCATGTGGTTGGTGAGAAAATCACAAGCGCATTTGAGCGTGCCACAGAGGAAAGACTTCCGGTTATATTATTCTGCTGTTCAGGCGGTGCCAGAATGCAGGAGGGTATCATTTCGCTGATGCAGATGGCAAAGACCTCAGCCGCAGCAAAACGTCATTCAGAGGCAGGACTTTTATATGTGCCTGTACTCACAGATCCTACAACAGGTGGTGTGACAGCCAGCTTTGCAATGCTTGGAGACATCATTCTTGCAGAGCCAAAGGCACTTATCGGCTTTGCGGGTCCTCGTGTTATCGAGCAGACCATCGGACAGAAGCTGCCTGAGGGCTTCCAGAGGGCAGAGTTCCAGCTTGAGCACGGCTTTGTAGATATGATAGTTGAGCGTGAGGATTTAAAGAAGACTCTTTACAAGATTTTACGTGCTCACAGACCTACCACAGGCTATGCCAATTTTGACCCGCTTCACTCAGACGACAATTACGAGCCGACAGAGCTTATGAAGGAGCGCGAGGCAAAGGCTAAGCCATTTAAGGTATGGGACAAGGTCAGCGCCGCAAGACAGATTAAGAGACTTGCATCGGTTGACTATATGGACTATATCTTTGATGAGTTTATGGAGCTGCACGGAGACAGATATTTCCGCGATGACCCGGCTATCGTAGGCGGAATCGCATATTTAGACGGCCAGCCGGTTACAGTTATCGGTGTCCACAAGGGAAAAGACCTTGAGGACTGCGCAAAGAGAAACTATGGTATGCCATCACCGGAGGGCTACCGCAAGGCACTGCGCCTCATGAAGCAGGCAGAGAAATTCAACCGTCCGATCATAACCTTTGTCAATACATCAGGAGCTTATCCGGGAATGGAAGCAGAGGAAAACGGACAGGGTGAGGCAATCGCAAGAAACCTTTATGAGATGAGCGGCATCAAGGTGCCAATCCTTTGTCTCATGATAGGAGAAGGCGGAAGCGGCGGAGCTTTAGCTCTTTCTGTAGGAAATGAAGTGTGGATGATGGAAAATGCCACATACTCAATCCTTTCGCCAGAAGGCTTTGCATCTACCTCTGGAAGGACGGAAAGCGTGCAAAGGAAGCCGCAGAGGTAATGAAGATTACAGCACACGACTTAAAGGAGCTTGATGTCGTGGATGATATAATACCTGAGTTTGGCGGAGCCGACGAGGATGCCCTTTCATCAATCGGAAACTACATGAAGGGCAACATGAAGAAATTCTTGGAAAAAGAAAGCAAATTGACAAAGGACCAGCTCTTGGAGGAAAGATACAAGCGTTTCCGCAAGTTCTAGTCCCGGAAAGGAAATTCTATGAAGATAGTTGGAACAGGAAGCTGCCTGCCACAGAGAGTGGTCTCAAACGATGACCTGGCAGCCATAATGGACACATCTGACGAGTGGATCAGCTCGCGTACAGGAATAAGAAACAGACACATTGCAACGACTGAGACAACCACCTCACTTGCCTGTGATGCAGTAAAAAGTGCGCTGCAGGATGCGGGGATTGACGGAAGTGAGATAGACTTGATAATAGCGGCAAGCGTATCCACAGACAAAATCGTTCCATCGCTCGCATGTCAGATTCAGGCTGAGATAGGTGCAGGCAGTGCAGTGGCATTTGACATAAATGCCGCATGTTCAGGCTTTTTATTCGGGCTTGCCACAGCGGATGCATATTTTAAGACCGGCAGGTTTCACAAGGCAGTCGTAGTGGGAGCAGAGGTTCTTTCAAAAATAATGGACTGGAATGACAGAAGCACCTGTGTACTCTTCGGAGACGGAGCAGGAGCAGCCGTTGTGACAGACGAGGGCGATGCTTTTAAGGGCTTTGTACAGGGCTCGGACGGAAAAGGCGGTGAGGCGCTTGACGGAGACAATCGTCCTGTAGTCAATCCGTTTACCGACAATGGAAAGCAGTCTGCACTCGGTGGCTATGTAACCATGGACGGTCCTGCTGTATACAAGTTTGCGGTAAAGACAGTGCCAAAGGCTATAAATGAGCTGCTTGATGAAATCGGCTGGAGCGTAGATGATGTGGATGTCTATGTGCTGCATCAGGCCAATATCCGTATTATTGAGTCGGTTGCCAAGAGGCTTAAGCAGCCTATGGACAAATTTCCAACCAATTTACAGCAGTGTGGAAATATTTCTGCGGCAAGTGTGCCGATTTTGCTTGATAAAGTCCGCAAAGATGGTATGATAAAGCATGAGGAAAAAATAATTTTATCAGGCTTTGGAGCAGGACTTACATGGGGAGCCTGCGCCATAGAGTGGCAATAGAAAGAGGTATTTATGACGGCAGATGAAACTTTAAATGAATTATTGGTGTGTCTGTTCAAGGATTTGACAGAGATAGAGGGCAGATGTCTGATAACAGACGAATTTTCTGATATTTCTATCAACGATATGCATATAATAGAGGCAATAGGAGTCGATGAGCCAAAGCGCTCCGGCACCGTAGCCAAGCTTATGTCTATCACTCTGGGCACACTGACAAAGGCAATAGATGGTCTCACCCGCAAGGGATACGTGAACCGTATCCGCAGTGAAGAGGATAAGCGTGTGGTAAAGCTCTCACTCACCGACAAGGGAAAGAGTGCATACTATCATCATGAGCAGTTTCACCGTCATATGATAGAGCATATAAAGGACGGTCTTTCGGATGCCGAAATGAAAGTTCTTATAACTTCACTTGCAAAACTCTCGGATTATTTCAAGGTGGTATATTCCGATGATGAGGAGAATCAGTACCAAAACTGGGATAATATAAATGAAGATAATAAATAAAATGAATTTTTTTTATATAAAACTTTCAAAAATTACTTGATTATAGCAATAGATTTATATAAAATAAACTTGTTGATGTGAAAAATAATTTTGTAAAGGAGATATAAAAATGAGCTATGTTGATGAAGTACTCGCAGTAGTACAGAAGAAAAACGCTGACCAGCCTGAGTTTTTACAGGCAGTAACAGAGGTACTTGATTCTTTAAGACCTGTAATCGAGGCAAATGAGGAGCTTTACAGAAAGAACGCTATCCTCGAGAGAATCACAGAGCCGGATCGTCAGATCATGTTCAGAGTACCATGGGTAGATGACAATGGTCAGGTACAGGTAAACAGAGGTTTCCGTGTACAGTTCAATAATTCCATTGGACCATATAAGGGAGGTTTAAGACTTCATCCTTCTGTAAACCTGGGTATTATCAAGTTCTTAGGTTTCGAGCAGGTATTTAAGAATTCTCTTACAACACTTCCAATCGGTGGTGGTAAAGGTGGTTCTGATTTCGATCCTAAGGGTAAATCTGACAGAGAGATCATGGCATTCTGCCAGAGCTTCATGACAGAACTTTGCAAATATATCGGAGCAGACGTTGACGTACCGGCCGGAGATATCGGAACAGGTGCAAGAGAGATCGGCTTCTTATTTGGACAGTATAAGAGAATTCGTGGATCATACGAAGGTGTGCTGACTGGTAAGGGTCTTACCTATGGTGGATCTCTTGCACGTACACAGGCTACCGGATATGGTCTGTTATATCTTACTAACGCATTATGGAAAGATCATGGTATGAGCCTTGAGGGAAAGACAGCAGCAGTTTCCGGATCTGGTAACGTTGCTATCTACGCAATCGAGAAGGCACAGCAGCTCGGTGTCAAGGTTGTAACATGTTCTGATTCTACGGATGGATTTATGATCCAAACGGAATTGATGTTGCTCTTCTTAAGGAAGTTAAGGAAGTTAAGCGTGCCCGTCTTACTGAGTATGCAGCTGCTAAGTCAACTGCTGAGTATCATGCAAAGCAGAACGGTGAGCACGGTGTATGGCAGTACAAGGTAGATCTTGCTCTTCCATGTGCGACTCAGAATGAGTTAGACATTGAGGATGCCAAGATGCTCGTTGCTAACGGTGTTACATCTGTAACAGAGGGTGCTAACATGCCTACAACTCTTGAGGCTACAAAATACCTTCAGGAGAACGGAGTACTCTTCGTAGGTGGTAAAGCTGCCAATGCAGGTGGTGTTGCTACATCAGCACTTGAGATGAGCCAGAACTCTGAGAGACTTTCATGGACATTCGAAGAGGTTGACGGAAAGCTCAAGGGCATTATGGAGACAATCTACGCTAACATCAGTGATGCTGCTAAGAGATACAATGCAACAGTTGGTGGAAAGACTGACTATGTTGCAGGTGCAAATATCGCAGGCTTTGAGAAAGTAGTTGACGCTATGCTTGCACAGGGTGTTTGCTAATCTGTAGGCACTTATTGAATAATGACTATAAAAACCCTCCCACAGATAGAAGTCTGTGGGAGGGGTTTTGTAATAATATATAAAAGAGAAAACTAATTTATTTTTTATTAGCAAATGCTTTGATACCGCCTGCTACGAAAAGTATAGAGCGATAATAACGCCGGACACAAGTACAATAGCGTAAACATTGGCATTCACGCAGATATTGGAAGTCCAGTCAGAAAAATTCACGGACTTTATAGTGATTTGTCTGGTGCCAAAAATTAAAAACTCGCATATGTCATCGGCAAAAGCTGTCCAAACCGAAGCTGTCAAAACTATAATTGCGGATTTTATAAATCCGTTTGCGTTTAAATATCGTGCATCAAAAAATATGAGCCAGGCTGCAAGTACAAAGACAAATGCTATAATACAGCCGGCCTTCATTCCGGCAACATCGTTTGTATGACCACACACCTCAATGATTGTGAGGAAAAGCCATAAGGTATCCCACAGCATAGTGATAAGAGCTTTTTTGTCTGATAAAGCAGGTGGAAGCTCAATTCCTCTGATGACAAACGGAAAAAGAATAATTGATAATCCAAATATAGTTGGAACAGACCAAAGCATAAATTCATTTGAACTATACATTCTGTCAACAAAAAAGAATATCAAAAGCAGAGCAAAAACACCGCAGATTATGCATTTGGTCAGTTTTTTCTGCTGTGCCATAAGTGGAACAACTGTCATTGCAGCTACAAGAAGCATAGATGCTGTTACCACCGCAAAGGTATTTAAACCACCGCCATTTGACAGACACACTATGAATGTGATGAGTATTGGGATAAGCAGTAATCCGGCTATTATGACTCCGGTCTTGTAGGCAGCAGATTTTTCCTTTTTCTCATGCTGCTTTAATACACTGTCGGCCTCTTTTTTATCATTGAATCAATAGAATCGTTTTTTAGCTCATTGTATGTATTTTGACATTTTTCACAAGTCTTAAGGTGTTTTTCAACAAGCCTTTTGCTTGAGGGACTGCATACATCGTCATAGTATAGTGGGAGTAAATCCTGAACTATATTGCAGGTTTCATTGGTTGATTGTGTAATTGGATTATTCATTTCTATCCATCCTTTCTTTGATTTTCAGTCTGGCTCTATGGTAAGTTACCCGTGCCCAGTTCTCTGTTTTTCCAAATATCATGCCTATTTGTGAGAATGGCAATTCACCAAATATTCTAAGCTGAAAGACCTCCTTGTAGGGCTCATCAAGCTCGTGCAGTATAAGATGAATCTGAAGAGCTGTATCTTTATTTTCCAGGCTTTTTACCATATTATCGGGTTGTTCGAGCTGCTCTTCGTCAAGCTCTGTAAATTTTGTGCTTTTTCGGCATTCGTCCATTGCCAGATTTCTTGCTATGCTGCAAAGCCAGGTCTGTTCGCTTGATTTGCCGGCATATGCCTTCTTTGCGGTCATGGCCTTATAAAAAGTATTCTGGGTAATTTCCTCAGCCTGATGTTGATCTTTTACAATTGTCATTACATATGAGTATACTTGCAAGTAATAGGAATTGTACAATTTCTCATAATCCAGAACTGTCACCTCCTTTGTTCATAGGTTAGACGTAGAAAGGATTGTTTTGTTACAAAAAATTTTAAGATTTTTTAATCGATGTATGATTATAGCATAAATTTTATCAAAAATGAAAATAATCTTGACATACAAGCCACGAAGGTTTACTATAGTTAGCGTAAGCTAATTAAATAATTATTCTTCAGGCAGGGTGCAATTCCCTACCGGTGGTATAGCCCACGAGCCGCAAGGCATGATTCGGTGAGATTCCGAGGCCGACAGTAAAGTCTGGATGAAAGAAGATGTGAATATGATATATGCAGAGTATAGATAGCTGGGTTTTAGATTCAGTTTCAGATATAGATACAGCACATATCATAGTTATAAAAGATATCTACTCTGGAGTGTTTCATACATTCCAGATTTTTTTGTCTCAAAATTCATTTATGATGAAATGCAGCTAGTGCATGATTATCTGAGATTATGATATTTAAAATCATGATATTTGAAATTACTAAGCCTGAACATTAATAGTTTGGGGCTTTTTTAGTGGGCATATAAAGAATATGCAGAAAGGAACTCAAATGACTGATGAACAATATATGAGAAGGGCGATTGAGCTTGCAAAACGCGGCATGGGATATACCTCGCCAAACCCGATGGTCGGAGCTGTGATAGTAAAGGACGGCAGGATAATCGGAGAGGGCTGGCACGAGAGATACGGAGAGCTGCACGCGGAAAGAAATGCGTTAAAGCATTGCAAGGAATCGCCACAGGGAGCGGATATGTATGTGACTCTCGAGCCCTGCTGTCATCATGGCAAGCAGCCACCATGTGTGGAGGCAGTGATAGAAGCCGGTATAAAAAGAGTATATGTGGGCTCGGATGACCCGAATCCGCTTGTCGCCGGGGGCGGTATCAAAATCCTTAAAGAGCATGGGATAGAGGTTGTCACGCAGGTGCTTAAAGACGAGTGCGACAGGCTGAACGAGGTATTCTTTTACTTTATACAGACCAGACGTCCATATGTCGCTATGAAATATGCCATGACGATGGACGGAAAGATAGCCACATATTCAGGGCTTTCAAAGTGGATAACAGGAGAAAAAGCGAGGGAACATGTGCAAAACCTGCGCCACAGATATAAAGCCATAATGGCAGGAATAGGAACAGTGCTGGCAGACGATCCACTGCTTACATGTAGAATCGAGGGCGGAGTAAATCCAATCCGCATAATATGTGATACGCACATTAAGCTTCCACTGGAATCGCAGATAGTAAATACTGCAAAGGAAGTGCCGACGATTGTTGCAGTCAGTGAGCGATATCGTGAAACCACACAGTCAGAAGCCTTACCTGATACTGAAAAAGATAGTATAGAAGAAAACAATAATTATCAAAAAAACAGAAAAATAACACGGCTTGAAGAAAACGGAATAGAAATTCTGTATGTAGCTGAAAAAAACGGTCATATTGATTTAAATGACCTCATGCAAAAGCTCGGCGAAAGAAGCATAGACAGCATTTTGCTTGAGGGAGGCGGAATACTCAACTGGTCAGCCTTAAGAGCGGGATTGTGAATAAGGTATACGCTTACATTGCACCAAAGCTTTTCGGCGGAGCGGATGCAAAAACTCCGATAGAGGGAATGGGAACGGACTCACCGGCACATGCCGTGATGCTTGGAAACAGTAAGGTAACAAAGCTTGGTGATGATTTCCTCATCGAGAGTGATGTTGTGAATACTTAAAAAAGAAAGGCGATACACAATGTTCACAGGAATAGTTGAAGAAGTTGGAACAATAGATACAATTTCACGTGGAGCAAACTCAGCAGTACTTACAATCAGAGCTGAAAAAGTGCTAGCTGGAACAAAGGTCGGAGACAGCATAGCGGTAAACGGTATCTGCCTCACGGTCACAAGGCTCATGCCACATGCGTTTACAGCGGATGTCATGCACGAGACGCTAAACCGTTCATCGCTTGCAAACGCGATGAGAGGAGCACATGTCAATTTGGAGCGTGCGATGGCAGCAGATGGCAGATTCGGCGGGCACATCGTGTCGGGACATGTTGACGGAACAGGCAGGATTGTGGAGGTCAAAAAGGATGACAATGCCATCTGGTATACAATACAGGCCACACCACAGCTCATGCGCTATATAGTCGAGAAAGGCTCCGTCACAATCGATGGAATAAGCCTCACAGTCGCAAAGGTTGCAGAGGATAATTTCTCGATATCAGCGATACCGCACACGGTAAGCCAGACTGTGTTAAAGGACAGAAAGGTGGGAGCTGTCGTAAATCTGGAAACAGATATCATAGGAAAATATGTTGAGAAGCTGTTGTTTAAAGGGCAGTCGGAAGGAATAACAGAAGAAATGACAGGAGCACAGACAATTAAGGAAAATGTACCACATAAATCCGGCGAAAATAAAAAACAACCGGATGTAATAACAAGAGATTTCCTGGCAAAATACGGCTTTTAACATAGAAGAACGGGTATCGTGCGGGTTTGCAAATGTGCGTGGGGCTGAATGGTTAAGAAATTATGTAATTGAACAGCTTCAAAATCATAAGAGAAAGGATATAAAATATGAAATTCAACACAGTAGAAGAAGCACTTGATGAGCTTCGTGCAGGGAAAATAATACTTGTCACAGATGATGAGGACAGAGAGAATGAGGGCGATTTCATCTGTGCGGCAGAATTTGCCACAACAGAAAACATCAACTTTATGGCGATGCACGGCAAGGGTCTGATATGCATGCCGATGTCGCAGGAATATGTAAAGAAGCTTCGTTTTCCGCAGATGGTGCAGGAAAATACAGACAATCATGAGACAGCATTTACAGTCTCAATAGACCATGTCTCAACAACCACAGGCATTTCCGCAGCAGAGCGCTCAATCACCGCAATGAAATGTGTCTCTGATGACGCAAAGCCTGAGGATTTCAGACGTCCGGGCCACATGTTTCCGCTTCTTGCAAAGAAAAACGGCGTACTGGAGAGAAACGGACACACAGAGGCAACAGTCGATTTATGCAGGCTCGCAGGACTAAAGGAATGTGGACTGTGCTGTGAGATAATGCGTGAGGACGGTACCATGATGCGCACAACAGAGCTCATGGAGCTTGCAAAAAAATGGGACATCAAATTCATCACAATAGCGGCACTTCAGGAATACAGAAAGATACATGAAAAGCTCGTTGACCGTGTCACAGAGGTAAAGCTGCCGACCAAATACGGAGAATTCAAGGCATATGGCTTCGTCAACAGATTAAACGGAGAGCATCATGTGGCACTTGTAAAGGGCGAAATCGCAGATGGAAGAGATGTGCTCTGCCGAGTACATTCAGAGTGTCTCACAGGAGATGTATTCGGCTCACAGCGCTGCGACTGCGGCCAGCAGCTGGAGGCGGCCATGAGACAGATAGATGAGGAGGGCAGAGGAATACTGCTCTACATGCGTCAGGAGGGCAGAGGCATCGGCCTGATAAATAAGCTGAAGGCATATGAGCTTCAGGAGCAGGGAATGGACACACTCGAAGCAAATCTGGCACTCGGCTTTGCCGGAGATGAGCGCGAGTACTATATCGGAGCCCAGATATTAAGAGAGCTTGGCGTACACAGCCTGCGCCTTCTCACAAATAACCCTGACAAGGTATATCAGCTCTCAGAATTTGGCATGGAAATCAGCGAGCGAGTGCCGATCCAGATGAGCGCCACAGCGCACGACCTGTTTTATCTGAAAACAAAGCAGAAACGCATGGGACATATACTCTCATACTAGCAAAAATAAAAAGACAAAAGGAGAACAAAAATGAACGTAATCGAAGGAAAAATGACACAGGATGGAATCAAGGTAGGAATCGTAGTAGCAAGATTCAATGAATTTATCACATCAAAGCTCTTAGGAGGAGCAAAGGACGGACTCGTAAGACACGACGTGCCGGAGGAAAACATAGACGTAGCATGGGTGCCGGGAGCATTTGAGATACCACTCATCGCAAAGAAAATGGCAAAAAGTGGAAAATACGATGCAGTCATTTGCCTTGGAGCAGTAATCAGAGGAGCAACAAGCCACTATGACTATGTGTGCAACGAAGTATCAAAGGGAATCGCATCCGTATCACTCGAATCAGAAATCCCGGTAATGTTTGGAGTAGTCACCACAGAAAACATCGAGCAGGCAATAGAAAGAGCCGGAACAAAAGCCGGAAACAAAGGATATGACTGTGCACTCGGTGCAATCGAAATGATAAATCTCGTCAGACAAATCGGATAATATAATTATATAGCATAATGGCATTATAACATTATGGCGCTATAGTGCTACGGTGCTATGGCGTTATAGTATTATAGCATAATCCACCGAGGTTCAAATATCTTTGATATTTGGACCTCGAATACTTATTATATGTGATATATCTGAAAACTGACACATATGTTAATTGTCATCATGAGATATCGTAGTAATCCACCAAAAAATAACTTTCAAACGCAAGCTTGACAGCGTGTTGTCAAGCTTGCAACCAACCAATAACTAAAAAACCGCAAATCTAAAATCGTAAAATACTGTCACAACGTAAGTGGCGTAAGCGCCGGGCATCCGGCAGCGCACACGCACTCCCACGCAGGCGAATAGCGAAGCTGCTTAGAGACTGTAGAATTATGCCCAAGAAAAACAGAAATGCCCGGCCATGGACGGCCGGGCAAGGCGTTATGCGCCATGGAAGGCGCATAAAAGCCGGTTTCGTCAAGCATAGAACCACCCCAAGGCATAATTCGTACAGCTCTCTTAGCAGCGTAGCGTAGCAGGCGCGGGAGTACGTGTGTGCTGCACGGGTGCCCGGCGCTTACGCCACGCCCTCCCCACACAAAAAAGAAGAAAAATTTAATATCTAAAGAATTGCACGAAAAAACTGTATATAGTATAATGATAGTTCAGGAAAACAAAACGGAGGACCATGAATTTTGATAGATATACATTGCCATTTATTATACGGAGTGGACGACGGCTCAAAGTCGCTCGAGGAATCGGTAGAGATGCTCAAGATAGCCAAAAAGCAGGGCATTATAGGCATAATCCTCACACCGCACCTGCGCCATGGAATGTTTAAGCATCCGCTTGAAAAGATAGAGCGACACTATAAAAAGCTGATGCCATATGCAAAGAAGCTTGGAATAGAATTAAAGCTCGGCACAGAGTATCATGTGGCAACCGATATGATAGATGCCTTTCATGGTGGGCTGTGTCATACACTGGCAGATACACAGTATATACTCACAGAGTATTCACATTCCAGCGAATACTCGTTTGTATACAAGATGACGCGCGAAGCTATATTTGCAGGATATATACCGGTGATAGCACATGTAGAGAGATATGAGTGTCTCAGTGATATAAGCCGTATAGAGGATTTGCAGGAGCTGGGAGCACTCATACAGGTCAATGCAGACTCAGTGCTTGGCATAGATGGCAGACACTTCAAGAGATATACAAAGAAGCTTTTGAAGGCAGGACTTGTTGATGTAATAGCAAGCGACAGCCATGGCACAAAGGAGCGCGTCTGCAACATGAAAAAATGCTATGAGTACGTGGCAAAGAAGTTCGGTGATGACTATGCGCAGGAAATCATGCAGACCACACCGGAAAATATAATAAACGGAAGATAATCAGTGTAAATGCGGGGATAAATAATGGAGAGAGAACAGGATTTTGACAACGAGATAGAGATAGACTTAAAGGATCTGTTTCTTGAGATAATTTCATATTGGCAGTGGATAATTCTCGTTACGATAGCAACAGGTGCAGTGGCATTTGCGATAAGCAGATTTATGATTACACCTATGTATGAATCTACATCTGAGCTTTATGTACTTTCAAAGAGCACATCCATAACAAGCCTTGCGGATATCCAGACAGGCACCAGCCTGACAAATGATTACATAGTTGTAGTAAAGGGACGTCCGGTGCTGGATCAGGTCATAGAAAATCTGAATCTGAATGAGAGCTACAAGACACTTGGCGGCAGGGTGACGCTTGATAATCCGTCCAACTCGCGAGTACTCAATATCACAGTAACGGATCCCGATCCGCAGATGGCAAAGACCATAGCAGATGAGATAGCAAAGGTCGCATCAGCATATATAGCGGAGAAGATGAAGCAGGATCCGCCGACCATCATCCAGAGCGGATATGATGATGGAGGCGCGGTAAGCCTAATATCGGCAAAAACACAGTGATAGGAGCCTTTGCGGGAGCATTTCTGTCGATTGCGGTTATAGTGGTTTCTTATCTGTTCAATGATACAATCATAGATACAGAGGATGTGGAGAAGAAGCTCGGCATGAACGTGCTTGGTACACTTCCGCTTGATGAATCGGAAGATGACGGAGAGCAAGGAAAGGGCAGAAAGCATGGCAGAGGCAGCCACAGAAGAAAGAAAAGAAATCGGCTTCAGCATAAGGAAGCCTGTATCAGGAGATGGCAGATGGAATTAGTAAAATTTGGCAAGCTAAAAGAACAAAGCTATACGATGAAGGAATCACTTCGAGCTTTGAAGACAAATATACAGTTTTGCGGGGATGATATACGCACGCTTCTTGTGACAAGCTCTGTACCAAATGAAGGCAAAAGCACCGTGCACTTGATCTGGCGCGGTCGCTTACAGAGTCAGGAAATAGAGTGCTTTTCATAGATACTGATATGCGTAAATCAGTGCTTGCAGGGCGTCTGCGTGCCACAGCGGCAAGTGGAGGGGAGATATGCGGATTGTCGCACTATCTTTCCGGTCAGAGACGTCTTGAGGAAGTGATGTATGGCACGGAAATACCGGGCCTTTTTATGATATTTGCAGGGCCGTCTGTGCCGAATCCGACAGAGATTCTCGAGAAAAAATACTTTCAGGAGCTTCTTAATTTCGGTAAGGAGCACTTTAACTACATAATTATAGACTGTGCACCGATAGGAGCTGCCATAGATGCGGCAGTTGTAGCAAAGTATTGTGACGGAGCTATAATAGTGATAGGACAGGGCATGGCGAGCGCCAGGATGATTCAGAGTGTGAAAAAACAGCTCGAGGCATCGGGAGTGAGGATACTGGGGGCTGTGCTCAACAAGGTAAACAACAAGAAAAACAGCCATGTCAGTGGGTACTATGGCAATTACTACGGCAGCTATTACGGCAGTCGGATAAAGCATGAAAAGCATCGATGTAGAGTTAGGAAAATCAAATATGCTTCCGCTTATTGCAAGCCAGCAGTTTTATGCTTCGTGGAAGGTCTTTATCAGGGAGCTTTTGCTCAATGCCATGGATGCCTGCAATGTGCGGCAGGCACTTGAGTGGAGCTGGGGCACGGAGTTCCTTGAGATGGAGCAGGCAAGCCAGATGCGCGATGTCAGGGCCATATATGAGCCACGCATAGACATCACGTACAGCAGTGATACAAGACTGTTTACGATAGAGGATAATGGAGTAGGCATAAATGAATATGACCTGGAGCACTTTATCGCACAGATAGGGGCAAGCTATTATACAAGCACAGATTTCTTCAATCAGCAGCTGAAGTATGAGCCGTATTCTCACTATGGCATCGGGCTATGCTCGTGCTTTACAGTCTCAAAGGCTGTGCTCATCGAGTCGAAAAAGGATAAGGTCATAAACACTGCCTGGAACATAAGCAATCCGCAGGATACCGCACCTGTCATGGCAAAGTGGTTTGGAGAGAGCGGCCAGATAGAGTATGTCATATCGCAGAAAAAGACACCGGGTACACGCATCTCTATCCCCGTAAAACCATCATATGCGCCGTATATAGATCTGGACTTTATAGTAGAAACCATAAAGCACTATATGCTTACACTGCCTATACCTGTAAATATCAGGTGTGATACGAGGGAGGTATGCCTGTCACAGCCAAAGGCAAAGTGGAACTATCCGATGAATGAGCTTGTTGGCATGAATATCATACGAGTGGATAACAGCCTGCTTGAGGCTATGTTGCCATATATCATCCAAAGCACAAGGGGTATTTTCATAAGTCCACGCTGTACCAGCAGGGAGTCCTTGTGTCAGATGCTACAGACATACTGGGGCTTGCACCCTCATGGATAGACAATTTCTCGTATCAGCTCAATATCAAAAAGAGGTTTTTAAATATAAGCATATCAAGAGACGGAGCAGCCTTCGATGAAAAGCTCATAGAGCTCCGCCAGTATATAGGACAGATTATCATAGATGCCTTTGGACAGAGCCGCTTACACTTGGGCAGTATCTGTCAGATGGCAGAAAACGGCTGGTATGTGAATACGAGGCGGAAAACGAGCTGGTAAGCAGAGCTGTACAGGTTCTTGTATATATAAAGGAGCGCGAGGTAGAGGTTCCGGTGAGGACAGTAATAAACGGCTTTATCGGGCGGAAAATAAAGATAGCTTTCATGCAGAGGGCACTTTTTGCACACTACAGGGAGAACTACCCTTATGATTATGGTCAGTTTATTGACAAGTACGATATCATAGTATTTGAGCAGAATATCAGAGCCTTCTGGCAGTTTATGACACCGTATATCACATCGATGGAGTATGTTATGGGTGACATGCCGGGCATCATATACACGGATGTATCGGCAGACCTAACCGTGGCAAAGACAGCAGCAACGTTTCGAAACGACTACGTGCTAAGACCGGAGTATTATGATCTGGACCCTGTATTTTGTCTGGTGTCAAATGAGCTGACAGACCCGATGGAGCTGGTGATAAATACCCACAACCGCAATGCAATGCTTTTGCAGCGCGCCGAAAAGTACAAAAAGGTAAGGATTGCAAGAGCTGTGATCATAGAAAATATCAAGCAGAGGATACTGGGCAATGCATCCAGATGGAACAGTATCATAGATTTTGGAGGCGAGCTCGTGCACCAATATGAGCTGGAAAAGCCAATGAGCCTGCAGGCACAGTGGTGCCTCGAGAGAGACTTCCCGGATGAAATCAATGCGTATATAGCAAAGACCTTTACAGACAGGGAAATCGCAGATTACGGGCTTACAAGTCTTTATTTTACAAGGAAGGACTTTATAAAGTGGTGGATGGCACCATAGGCTGTACCGCACAGACATATATTATCAAACACTTATTGAAGCATAAATAAGGAGAACATGAAAATGGAGATATTAGACTTAAACAACGAAGAAGACACAAAAACAACCGATGAGATGGAGCCAAAAAAGCCGGAGGAAAAAACATCACCTGTCAAGGAAATCTTAAGCTGGGTGTTAACAATCGCATTCGCCATTGTAGCGGCAATACTCATAAAGAACTATGTCATTATAAATGCAAATATCCCATCAGGCTCGATGGAGAACACCATACAGATTGGAGATGACATATTTGGGTTCAGGCTCGCATATACATTTTCTGATCCAAAGAGAGGGGATATAGTCATATTCAATGCACCGGATTCGCCTTCTGAGAAATACATCAAGCGTGTAATAGGTCTGCCGGGAGAAACAGTCACCATAGAGGATGGCCAGGTGTATATAGACGGTGAGGCGCTTGAGGAGGATTATCTCAAGTCAAACCAGAGCGGTGAGGATCCGTGGACAGTAAATGCCGGACCTTACGAGTTTAAGGTGCCACAGGACTCATATCTGCTGCTCGGTGACAACAGAAATGGCTCATCAGACGCAAGAGTCTGGGAGCACACATATGTGTCCAAGGACGATATACTTGCAAAAGCGATATTCAGATATTACCCGTTCGACAGATTCGGAGCGGTGAAATAAGCTGTAAATCAGGATATAAAATAAAAATAGAGGTAAAGTAAATGCCAAAGACAGAAACAGACATTGAAAAACGAAATAAATATGGCATGCTGTGCGGTATAGTCGGTATATTTTTAAACCTCATACTTTTTGCCGGCAAGCTATTTGCAGGAATGCTTAGCGGTGCAATCTCAATCACTGCGGATGCATTCAACAACCTGTCAGATGCAGGTTCATCAATCATCACGATAGCAGGCTTCAAGATGGCGGCACAGAGAGCCGACGAGGAGCATCCATACGGACACGCGAGGATGGAGTATGTGGCTACACTGGCAGTTGCAGCAATCATACTCATCATGGGCTTTGAGCTGTTCAGGGATTCCTTTGGCAAAATCATAAAGCCGCAGGACATAGAGTTTTCATGGCTTATTGTAGCGATACTACTGGCATCAATAGCCGTAAAATGCGTCATGGCGGTATACAATTTCTATTTTTCAAAAAAGCTTGATTCATCAACACTCGAAGCGACAGGCAGGGACAGTCTGTCAGACTGTATCGCTACATCTGTAGTACTTGCAGCCACACTCATAGCGCACTTTTCAAGACTCAATCTGGATGGAATAGGCGGTGTATTTGTGTCATTGTTTATATTCTATTCAGGGATATCATCAGCCAGGGAGGCGATAGACCCGCTGCTTGGAGCAAAGCCGGAGCCGGAGTTTGTCGAGAGACTCAAGGAGATGGTACTGGACTTTGACAAAAACATACTCGGTATGCATGACCTTATGGTGCATGATTATGGACCGGGACACAGGATAGTATCGTTTCATGCAGAGGTGCCGGAGGACGGAGATATGGTCGAGCTGCACGATATAATCGATAATCTGGAGCGCAGGATACGAAGGGAGCTGGGCTGTATAGTGACCATCCACATGGACCCGGTAGCGATAGAGGATGAGGAGGTAGCCGGACTGAAGGCCGAGGTGCTCTCCGTGATAAAAGGGCTTGATTCGCACATAAATATGCACGATTTCCGTATTATCAGAGGTGATACACATACGAATCTGGTTTTTGACATTGCAGTTCCATTCGGCTATATCACCTCAGATGATGATATATGCAATGCAATACAGGAAAATGTCAGGAAAAAGCTTGGAAAGAATTACTATACCGTGATAGAGGTAGACCGCGACAATTACATAAATATATGACATTGTAATAGATATATATACGAGCTTTGCCGGTGGCTGTTGGGATAAAGAAACATAAGGAATATAAAAATCATGCCAAATAGCACCGAAACTCTGCCAAATAGCACATGTTTATTGAAAATTACAGTTTATAATGTTACGGTTATGGGGTAGCAGTAAACATAGTGATCCAAGGAATAGCTGGTTTAAAGAGTGAAAGCTAATCGTAGAGAAGAAAACATGATAAAAATAGCAATATGTGATGACGAAGAATTATTCCGAAGTGAGATGGAAAAATTCGTCAGTGTATATGGAAATGAAAGTGATACAGAAATAGAGATAGACACTTATGAAAGTGCCTCACAGATGGTAAAAGAGATACATGACAGCGGAAAAAGATATGATATTCTTTTTACCGATATAGAGATGCCGGGGCTTGACGGAATGGAAGCTGCGATGGCGCTTCGTGAAATGGGAGAAACAGCGGAAATCTGTTTTGTCACAAGTCACGGGGCATACGCACTGAATTCATATCAGGTTGATGCAGTCGGATATATTATGAAACCTATAAAATATACCGAGGTAAAAAGGGCAATAGACAGGGCAAAGATTTCTATAAACTATCGCAGAGATGCACAAAAAGCAAAGAAGCGTTATCTGGATATAAAAATAAGCCGCAACAATGTGACAATCGATCTGGAGAAAGTAGTCTATATCGAAAAACGCAGAAACCAGTGCGTATTTCATCTTGAAGATGGAGAGTACATATGCTATGAGACACTTAGCAAGATATATGAGAGACTCGACCATGACAGTTTCATATATACACATCAGGGGTTTATAGCAAGTTTCCATCATATAAAGGAAGTAAAGCGAAATGCGGTATGCTTCGGGCGCGGCGTGGAAATACCGATAAGCCGGAAGTATTATGAACCAGTAAAAGCAATGCATATGGATAAAATATACAGGCTGAGAGACGAAAAAAATCATAGTCAAAATCATTCATAATTAGGAAGCAATATATTTACATGAAAAGTATCATCAGTATAGCAAATATCAATTTGTCCGTTGAGGTCAGAAACGACCTTGCGGACGTTTTTTATGCCAATGCCGTGGAGCAGATTTTTGTCTTTCTTGGTAGTTGCAAATTCGCCATTTTTCTCTTTTATTTTCTCACAATGACAGTTATCAATTGTAAGTTCCAGATATGAGCCGGACTGTGACAGCGAGGCGCGCACCCATGGGGAACTGCATTTTTGAGCAGCAGTAATAGCATTATCGAATAGATTTCCGATAATGGTGGTTATGGAAAAATCATCAATAGCTACATGGGATATCTGGATATCAATATCGCAGGAAATACCAAGTCTGCCGGCTTGCTGTTTCTTCTGGTAGAGCAGTGAGGATAAAACAGACGAACCGGTATCCATTGGATCGGTAGTGGAGAGGTTGTCAGTAATAACGAAAATATAGTCATGTATTTTGGTATAGTTCTCCTGCTTGGCGTAGCCATCAATGACGATAAGGTGATTCTTCATATCATGGCGCAGGGAGTGGAGCTCGTTTAGTTTCTCGTCAAGCTGTGCAGAGTATTCCTCCTGCATTTTGTCGAGTTCGAGCTGGATTTTGTATTTAGTATTTTCGTCAATGATGGATAGAAATTTATCATACGAAGATACACACATAATAATTAGTAAAAATATGATCGAAAAAATAATTGGAAGCTGATATGAACCCAGTTGATTGAGGAAAATATATAATGTGGTATAGCTAAGTAAAAGACCGAGCCCTAAAACAACAGCGGAAAATACGTATGAATAAAAGTTTGCAGATGCTTTCTTTTTATAAGTATTACAATAGAGAACATAGATTATAAAAACCAAAAAGGATACGGTAATGGTCTTGTAACTTAAATACTCGTTTGAATTTAAAGCAAGTTGAATGTCATTTAAGAGTATGGTCTGTATAGTTGCAATAGGTAAGAACAAAAATAATAGAATAGCAATATATGTAAATAAACATTTAAACATCAGCTTAATTGATTTTTTAAAAGTGATGACAAGAAATACGATAGGTATAGTATATGATATTACAGTGATATGAGAAAAAATATTAGAAAGTGAGAAAATACCACAGAGAATAATATATATTGCTTTGAAATAAAAGGCAATATTTTTGCAAAGTATACTCTCTGCTATACGAAACAGTAAAAAAGCATTACATAATTGAAATAAAAAATCCAGAAAGTTAGTGATGTTAGTATTCATAATTCGCCTCCGATATCATAATTATATCTAAATCTAATAATAAATAAAGAGGTAAATAGTCAGATTATAAAAAATATGTCAAATAGCACCGAAACTCTACCAAATAGCACATGTCTATTGATAAAACACAGTATTAGTGATAGCTTGGATTTTGAAAGGAGAATAAAGATGCTTATTGAATTAACTGATGAAAAACTAATGCGATGCGATGGCGGAAAGACACCATATCAATTGACTGTTGAAGCATTAAGAAAGTGGCTAGAGCTAATGAACTCAAGAAGATAATAAACGAAAGGAAACGATAAAAAATACATTGGAAGTTTTTTTACATTCTGTCTGGAAAAGGTATGTTTCTTGCGTTGGTTCTTTTTGTTGGAATTCCTGTTCTGGGAACAGGAGCATGGACTGGAATTTTGGCAGCAAGTATATTGGAGTTGGATTTCAAAGAAAGCATTGGAGCATGCTTCTGCGGAGTTCTGTTGGCGGATGTAGATGATGCTATATTTTGGACGCTTGTTGCAGCTGGCTTTGCAGGCGGCATAGCCACTGGAGTTAGTAAAAAAATAGAAAGGAACAATACTATGAATAAAAAGAAAATAATCCTTCTGTTTATATTAACATTAGTTGGTATTTTATGTGTTTTTTTAAATGGTAAAGAAGAGTCTGAAATAGGGGGTGGTCAGAATAAGGTGAGTTTTTCAAATAAAACAAATTCATTTTATTATGACCAGCTTGACGAAACCGAAAAAAGGGTGTGTAACGATATTACAGCATTAGTTGCACAGGGAAATGGTGGAAAAATTGATCTAACAGCTCCGATAAGTACATACCGGTATCTGAGGATAGTAAGAACATTATCATTTGATCCGGAATATCAGAACTGGGCGATTTCATTAATTTTTCGGTTGGAGAAAATAATAAACTAATTGATCGAAACACAATTAACGATGACTGTAATATTATGAAATTGTATGTTCTGGTTAATGATTCAAAAAAGCGCAAGGAGTTGAAGAATTTTAAGCTTGTTTTAAATGATGAGAATATAATTACCAATATAGATGAGCTTGAAAAAATATGTAAAAGCGCTGATTTTTCAACAGAATATTATCAGGAAAAATCAAAAGAAATAGATGCTTGCTATGATGAGATTATAAGAGAAATGCCCAAGAATATGAATGAAAAAGAGGCTGTACAGTATTTCTTAAATTGGATAAAAGACAACGTGGAATATGATTATTCTGTCTATGAATCAAGTATTGAACCATATTATGACAAATTGTATGAAAATGAAGTATATGCTGATGTCTCAAACAAAGGATGTATTTTGGATAAAAGAGGTATATGCGGTGGAATCTCAATAATATTATCAGAACTATGTAACAGAGTGGGAATAACAGCTTATCCTGTTTTTGGTACAATTAAATCAGATGGTACACTCATACCACATGGATGGGTTGCTATGAGAGTAGATGATTCAACATATTATATAGATCCTACATACGTGTGTCAAACCGGCGAAATGGACAATCTGAAAATGAAAAATGAAATGGAACGCATTGGAGACAGACAGTATCAGCTTGAGGATTCATTTGAGTATTAGGCAAGGGTTTTATAAACAAATAGAATTTGTGTTAATGTGGATACAATAGTAGTAATGATATAAATAACAGTATTTTAGACGATTTGATTGATTATGAGGAAGGTGATGAAAAATGACACCATATGGACTCGAAAATCTTATTGAATGGATTTGGTCACATCTCAAATAACGATTAAAATATATCAACGAAAAAGATGTTAGTGATTGCAGATCCTGGAGAAGGAATTGTAAAACTTACCACGGATGAGTTTTTTGGAGAAGTGCATGATGAGGGAAAATCTCCGAAATATCAGTGGAGCGGTATCCTTATCATTCTTGTTAAGAATGAGACATTTGAGAAAAAGGATGAGACAAAAGGAATTTTCTCCAGATTTTTTCAGCTGCTCATGCCACAGAAGAAACTTATATTTCAGATTTTTTTAGCATGATAGCAAACTTATAGAAATATAAGGACGCAAAGTTAGAAATCTAAGGCATATAAGCATAGATAGTTCGGTTGCAATGATACATAATGGTTTGTTGTGACTTTTTGCGGGTTGCAGAAGGAGTAATATGTTAGAAATTAAAGAAAATCAGGAATTGAATGTAACTAATGTCCTTAGTTACAGAGGAAAAATAAAACAAGCAGAACTTGAGAATATAGGAAAGGAAATGGAAAGTTATATTCAGAATGCAGGTGCAAAGCGATTAGGTAATCCGATTATTGCTACCTATGCAGTTGAAGGTAATGAGCTTGATATCGAATTACTTATGCCGATAGATAAGAGCATTGACTCAACAGATAAATTTGCATTTAAAAATTACATTAAAATAATAAATGCTGTGGTTGCATCCTATAAGGGTCGTCCGATAGGATTGCAAGAGGCGTGTAATCAGCTAAATCAGTACATAATGGAACATAAGTTACAGCCAATAACAGTAGGTTATAATGTTACAAAGAAAACGGATATGTTGAATCCGGAAAACACAGAGATAGATGTATATGTGGGAATCAGCCCAAACATCTTATAAGTTACGTTATAAAATAGTTTTGCTTTAAGCAGACCGTTTTATATAAAAAGAGGACTCTGATAAATTTGCGCAACCATCAGAGTCCAAAAGCACAAGCACTTTTAAGAAAAGTACTCGAGTAAAGCATATCACTTTTCTTAATAGGTGTAAACAAAATTTATTAAAGAAAAGGAGATTTAAAACAATGGAATTGGTATTAAACAATGGATTCTGTAATCTCAGCATGGATGAGATGAATCTAGTAAATGCTGGAGGGTGGAGAGAGTTTGGATATGCATTGGGAGGAACATTGCTAATTGCAGGTGCACCAATTGTGGCTGCGGCACCTGGGGCGGATGGATCGCAGCAGGTGGAATGCTTGGCACCGGAATAACAATGCTTGGTAGCTGCAAATAATAAATTATGATAAGGAGAAAAAAATGGAACAATTATTAGAAGAAGAACTATTTTTAGTAGATGGAGGTAAGAACTGGTGGTACATTGTAGGAGGTAGCATTACGACAGTCGCAGGGGTTGCAGGAGTTATTGTATCTCCCGGATTAGGTGGAAAGTTAACTAGTGGAGCTGCTGCCGTTTCTGGCATTGCTACTGTAGTTGATGGGTGGACCGCTAAATAATTAAAAAATATATATTTTGGGGAGAGGGAGTAAAACTTTGAAGATTTGTATTCACAGGCAAATATCTGAAAAATAGTATTGCGAAATATTCTTCAAATTGAAATAGTACAAGGGAATATTATTATTGTGCGTTTTTAAACTCAATTAATAATATTGAGGTAAACAGGACTTATGTTGATTTTGATGATATTTTAGAACTGAGAACATTTTCAATACTTCCTTTCCTTTAAATTAAGTGATGGTAATTGTAAGGTTGCAGAATGGAGATTAGTATGCAGATAGGTAAAATTTATAAAACAAATATATTGTTTGCTGTAATTTATTTTATTACAGTTTTATTGTCAACACTGCTAGTAAGCTTATTGGGAGAGATTAATTTAAATAATCTTATGCTAAGGACAGTATTATGTTTTTTCTTCTCAATCTTAATGCTGTTTATAAGTATTGAAAATTACAAAAATGGAAAACAATTTGTTAATAAAAAAATAAAATCAAAAATAGTTAAAGTTGCAATAGTTTTTTATTATCTTTATATTTTCGCTTCTTGTATTCTATATATTTATGAGTCAATAGCGCAGTACAAGGCAAATGGGGCATATACTATGGTTACAGGTGCTACAATAATGTTAAATGTAATAAATCAATCAATTAAACATATATGTGTTAGGGAAATATAAGATTAAAAAGCAAATTAATGGATGGCGTAAGATAGATATGAAATATTACTGTATAAAACAACATGATATAACCGACTGTGGAGCTGCATGCCTTGCAACCATCTGTAGACAGAATGGATATAAAATAGGTATCAGCAAAATACGTGAAGTTGCCGGTACGGACAAGCAGGGAACAAATGCATACGGTGTTATAAAAGCAGCCGAGCAACTTGGATTTAGCGCCAAAGGAGTAAAGGGAGATAAAGAAGCATTTTTCTCGGAGTTTCCATTACCATGTATAGCACATGTTATCGTAGATGGAGCATTACTGCATTATGTTGTTATTCATAAAATAACGAAAAAGACGGTTGTGATTGCAGATCCGGGAGAAGGTATTGTAAAACTTACCCCGGAGGAGTTTTTTGGAGAAGTGCATGATGAGGGAAAACTTCCAAAATATCAGTGGAGCGGTATCCTTATCCTTCTTGTTAAGAATGAGACATTTGAGAAAAAGGATGAGACAAAAGGAATTTTCTCCAGATTTTTCATCTGCTCATGCCACAGAAGAAACTTATATTTCAGATTTTTTTAGCATCTCTTATATATACCGTGCTTGGAATATTGGCAGCATTCTATTTTCAGATATTAATAGACAGTGTTCTTCCGGATGGATTAAAGAAAACGCTCATGACTTTATCAATAGGAGTGATACTTCTCAATCTTTTCAGGGTAATCCTTAATGCATTCAGGTCACATTTACTTTTGTATCTTAGTCAGAAACTGGATATTGCGTTATTATTGGGATATTACAGGCATGTAATGGAACTTCCGATGAATTTTTTCGGAACAAGGAAGGTCGGAGAGATTATCTCCAGGTTTAATGATGCAGGAAAGGTAAGGGATGCCATATCGGGAGCAACACTTACCATAATGATAGATACACTTATGGCTGTTGCCGGAGCAATTATTTTATACATACAGAATTCAAAATTATTTTTTATCACGATCATAATGATCGTACTGTACGCAGTAATCGTACTTGGATTTAATAAATGGTATGAAAAACTTAATCGAAAAGAAATGGAAGATAATGCCCAGCTTACGTCTTATATGGTCGAGTCTCTTAATGGAATACAGACTGTAAAGGCTTATAATGCGGAGAGAAAAGTAAACAGGGAAACAGAGATAAAATTTGTAAAACTGTTAAGAAGTGTATTCAATCTCACATGGGCTAACAATATACAAGTGTCACTGAAAACTTTCGTAGAACTCATAGGTGGTGTAGTTATCCTGTGGGCAGGCGGTGTCAGTGTTATAAACGGAGACATGACAATAGGTGCACTTATTACATTTAATTCACTGCTGGCATATTTCCTTGATCCTGTAAAAATCTGGTGGATCTGCAGCCGCAGATGCAGACTGCAGTCGTAGCGGCAGACAGACTGGGGGAAATACTTGATCTTGAAGCTGAAAAGCAGGAAAATGAACAAAGAAAAATGGCACCCGAAAGTCTTGCCGGGGATATAAAATTCGAACATGTGAATTTCAGATACGGAACAAGGCAAAGGGTACTTGAGGATATAGATTTTACAATAAAAAAGGGCGAAAAAATTGCCTTTGTTGGAGAAAGCGGTTCAGGAAAAACAACATTATCGAAACTGCTTTTGCACTTATATCAGGCAGAGTCAGGTAATATTCTGATAAATGATAATAATATAGAAGATATACAGATAGAGACACTTAGAGACAAAATCGCATATATACCACAGGAAACATTTTTGTTTAGTGGTTCAATATTTGAAAATCTTACACTGGGACTGGATGATGCAACGATGGATGACATCATCGAGGCATCAAAAAAGGCGCAGGCACATGAATTTATTAATAAACTGCCACTCAGATATGAGACAAGACTGGAGGAAAACGGAGCAAACCTGTCAGGCGGTCAAAGGCAAAGGCTGGCTATAGCAAGAGCCATGCTTAAAAAACCGGATATATTGATATTGGATGAGGCTACGAGTAATCTTGATGCAATAACTGAAAGAGCACTTGATAAGACAATAAGTGAATTTTCAAAAGATGTTACAACTATCTTTATAGCACACAGACTCAGCACTATAAAAAATTGCGATAAGATATATGTGCTGGAAGATGGAAAGATTATAGAAAGCGGTGATCATGCATCATTGACAGCACTGGGTGGAAAATATGCGCAGCTTGTTAAACAACAGTCGCTTGATACTGTGGATGTTAAAGCAACCGCATAACTTCGATTATGAAAAGAGGAAAATTATGAAACCTATAATTGTGGATTTAAAGGATATAAGTGACAGTACGGAAGTATATGATTCTAAGCCAAACAGATTTGTGCCGTACACCATATATATAATATGTGCAATTCTGGCAATAGCCCTGATCTGGATGTATCTTTTCAGGATGGATATAGTAGTAAAAGCTGATAGTGTCTTTAGAGGTGACGATGACAGTACGGCAGTAAGCTGTGCAGTTACAGGAAAGATAACTAAAATGTCGGTAAAGGACGGACAGTATGTGAGTGAGGGGGACGAACTGTATGAGGTAGATATTGAAAACCTTGGAAGTACTATCGAAGATTATAAGAGTAAACTTGATAGTGTACAGCAGCGTCTTGACATGCTAAATGCATATCAGAAGAGTCTTGACGGAGATAATTCTGAATTTGATGCAATGTCTGATAACCAGTATTATTCAGAATTTAAAGACAGGAAAGAATTATTAAATACTTCAATTGATGCAGGAAAGGAAAAGAATAAAACTGGGGAGGTATACGATGAAAATATTACAGTTATCAATGATTCTATTGATAAGTATAATGAAAAAATTAATAAACTTAACAATGTAAGGCAATGTATCATATCGCGTAATAACACATTCGACCAAAACGATACATATTACTATTCAATAGTAAAAAGTTATATTTCATCATATGATTATACAGCACTTCAATATGACAATAAAAAGGATGAAACCACAATGGATTCATCACAACTGGCAGAGGTGGATACAGAAAAAAATCAGGCATTGTCTAATCTTGAGTCTAATGAGATTTCAACAATAGAACAGCAGATAGAAACTGCAAATGAACAGATAGAAAGCCTTAAATCTAATATATCCTCTGTAGAACTTCAAAAGAAGCAGACAGAAAATTCTAATAATACAGATGAGTCAGATATAAAGATTCTTACGGAAAAAGGAAATGTGTCGGCTGAAATTCTTACTTATGAGGATAAGAAGCAGGAGTATGAGGCTTATTTAAAAGATTATGATATAAAAAATAATAACTGTACCATAAAGGCAGGAACATCAGGGTATTTTTACACAAATAAGGAAATCTCAAATGGAACATATATACAGGAAGGAGATTCCATAGGACAGATATATCCAAAGGAGCAGTCAGGTTATTTTGCACAGGTGTATGTGGAAAATTCTGACATAGCAAAAATAAAACCGGATCAGGAAGTAAAATTTGAGATGGCTTCATATCCGTCAAGTGAATATGGATATTTTACAGGAACAGTAAAAGAAATTGCAAAAGATGTGACTGTAGACCAGAATACCGGTAATGCATATTACGTTGTAAAAGTAGAATGTAAAAATATGGAGATAAAGAATAAGGATGGAGAAAAAGGAAATCTGAAAAGTGGAATGGCTGCACAGGCAAAAATTGTTGTTGATGATGACAGTGTGCTGCATTTTGTGTTGGACAAGATAAATTTGGTGGATTAGTAAAATAAATAAGGTATATTCTGGGATTTCCGGTTTATATATAAATCCTATAAGCGCGCATAGGAAAAACAGTATTTTATAAGTAGTAGGAAGGAAAAAGAAAAATGAATGCTTTTGAGAAAATTTCAAATGAAGAAATGATGTGTATTGATGGAGGCTTTAATCCAGGGGTAATATTACCAGGTGTAGCAGCTGTATGGGTTTGCTATGAAATTGGTTATGCTGTGGGAAAGGCATTTGTACATGCCACATCAAGGTAAAATAGGAAGACTAACTATTAAAAGTCAAGCCTTAAAATGATATTTTTTGAATAAAGTACAGAAATGTATTTTAGATATATTTGGAACTCAGTTAGAGTTCCTTGAACCTTGAAAACTGTATGACAAAAAGAGCATCGTGATAGGTGCTCAAAAAAGGAGTATTGAATTAGAAAGATTTAAGCTGCTTTTATGTATTGCTGCTTTGTTTTTTCAAGATGATAAATCACTCGAACCAATTTCTTTACAGCGTGTGATATGGCAACATTGTAATGTTTACCTTCCGCTCGTTTTTTAGCAAGATAGGCTGCAAATGTTGGATCCCAGTGGCAGACATATTTGGTGGCATTATACAAAGCGTATCGCAGGTATCTGGAGCCACGTTTTTCCATATGTGCGTAGGCACCATCCAGTTGTCCGGATTGATATGTTGATGGCGAAAAGCGGCATAAGCTAAGATCTTATCAGGAGAATCAAAACGATTGAAATCACCGATCTCGGCAATAATCATAGCTCCCATGCGATAGTTGATTCCAGGAATGCTAAGAATTGGAGAGTTGATTTCATCCATGATGATTTTAATCTCATTTTCGATTTCATCAATCTCTGAATCAAGTTCCTGAATAAGTTTGATGGTGTGCTTCAATTCAAGAGATTTGGCTGGCATATTTGAGCCGATAGAAGCTCTTGCAGAATCTCTGAAAGTAATAGCAGTATCTTTACCATATCGACCTTTGGAAGATTTGGAAAGAAGATTTGTAAGTCTGGTAAGGTGTGCAGTAGCTACATGTTTAGCACTGGGAAATTCAGAAAGCAATGCATAAACAGATGCCATATGAAGTGTTGGTACAAGTTTTTCTAATTCAGGGAATAAGATACAGACCAGTCTTGAAACGGAAGTTTTTAGCTTGGCACGTTCTTTTACTTTATCAAACGATAACGAGTTAATGACTTTAACTCTTCGTTGTGGTAAGATGTGTCTGAGTAGGACTTTAAGTTCACATCAGACATGAGCATGGAAGCAATCGTGCGGGCATCTACTTTATCCGTTTTCGTCTGTCTAAGGCTTAGACTTTTTCTGTACAGATTTGTATGTAACGGATTGATAACATAGGTGGGCAGACCTTTATCAATGAGATATCCAAGGAGATTGTAACTATAGTGTCCAGTGGCTTCCAGTCCTACTTTTACTTTTGTCACATCATCCATAACGGATTCAATCTTTTGATAAAGATCATTAAAACCATCTAAGTTGTTGAAGATGGTAAATGCTTTAAACAACACTTCGCTATCAGAGTTGGTGATAAAGCAATCATGCTTATCCTTTGCAACATCAATTCCTATGTAAATCATAATAAATCTCCTTTGAAATGTATTAATGCTGTTTTAGAACCACAGGGTGCTCCTTGCGATTGTAACCTCGTTCTAAATAAACCGTCATGCGGTATCTAACTGATTAACAAATGAACAAAGAGACTGTGGTTGGAGCCTTCCTAAAACCATCAAGTGGTAGGAGAAATAAAACCAATCCACAGCATCTTATATATCATAGTCGAACCTACAGAAGAGGTAAAGAATGGACTATGACCTAATAGTTGTAAAGACCTTGGAGAGGGTCTATAAAAACTACTACTATATAATACGAGGAGTATAGAAATGAATAATGAATTTATGGTTATGGATGAAGAAGAACTTTTAGATGTTGACGGTGGTGCTGTTTGGCTTGTTGTTGGTGGTGTACTTGTGTGTCTTGGATGTTTTGCACTCGGAGCATATAACGGTTATAAAGATACTAAGGATCAGAAAAAATAAAAATCTAAGAGGTGTATTACATGCAAAAAATTATTAGTTGGTATATGGAACATAAAACTTATGGAAATATATTAATTATAGGGATAATTGGACTTATGCTATACAATATAGGATATGGAGTAGGTACAGCTATTTATAGAATTTTTGGTTGATTAGTAATTGTGTGGTGATGCACAAAAGTAATGGCATCAAATTTTATGTTTGATGTCATTACAATCAAAGGATAATTATGAGGAATATACATGAACAATAAAACTGGTGTATTTTTTATATATTTGAATTTGCGACATATTCTGCAAAATGTAATTATTGTGGTAAAATATTTAAAGCAACGTACTGGCCATTTTTAATAAGTAATGCTAGTGCTAAGGTGGCATGTGAGGGAAAATTACATAATCATATAATTAATTCACATTATGGAAATTTATAGTAAGGATTCTATGGGAATGTTCAATGAAAAGAAACATATCAATATCTTATCGGACAATTTGTGCAGGGATTTTTGTAATCATAAGTATTATAATACTTGCGATAAATGGAATTTCATTATTCAAATATGATAATGCCACGGATTATGAAAAGTCAGTTTTGCGTCCGGGCGAGTATGTCAAGTTCCAATTAAAGGATTATCTGTCCAAACCGCTTGATGAATACAATTCAGACGTTTCTTCAGGACAGTGTGAGGTAGAGGTGACATTTTTCGGAGATTACTATGTATACAATATTCCATACATGGATAATACTTATGTGAGAGTAAAGGTATACGATAAGAATCTGGAAGAACAGTTAGAGGGAAAGGTTGATTTAATTGGTAAAGTGTTGCCAGAAAAAGATGTTTCTATGGAATGGTATGAACAGGTGCCGGATTTTTCACTTAGCAGCTTGAAAAAGGGCATATGTATACAGGAAGTAGATTGCAAAAAGTATCAAAACATGCTTTGGATTGGTGGAATTATGTTGTGTGTAAGTGTGGCTGTCATGTTACATGACTATAGAGTGAATCGGACCACTATTATTACGGAAGAGGGAAGGATTGCACATACAAATCTGCCTGATTATGATTTGGCGTATACTTTAGAGTATAATCTTCGAAAGTATAAGGAACTGGAGAAAATACAGATTCAGAACAGAAAGAAGATATTTTGGATAGTTTTGTTTGAACTGACAGGAGTATGGTTCTGCATAAATTTTTATTATTGGGAAATAAAAGTTATAGGTGTGGTGTTTATTCTTTGCGGGCTGAAAATAGGATGGAATATTTTTATTAATTCGGACTTGAGCGTGGCAGTAAGGTTATCAGAGTTGTTTGGTCTAGACACGGTTTCACAGAGAAAAGAGCATTTGTTATCATACATACATGAGCTGGAAAAGAGAGTATCAAGATAAGAAAGATATCGATACAGCGGACCATATCATTTATCAGACATTGCATTGCAGATTCCTGTTCTGATAGTGATGTTTGTTATTGCGGTTTTTTGTATGTATAATAAGAGACAGATGAGGTTACAAAGCGTGTAAAAGATATCTATATATAAATTTGGCAAAAATGAAAGGAGTACAAAGAGATGAAAAAATGTATTTTAGTATGCAGGTGCCGGTAATAGAAGGAGAGCCGTATAATCCGGTGGAATATGCTGTCCATGTGAGAAAAGCAAAAAAGTTTGCGGAAGCATTGAACCGGTATTTTGCGGAAAAAAATATGGACTATAATTGTGTGCTGGACAAATCAGCCTGCAGTCTTGATGAGATATTTTCTCCACAATATCAGGCAGTGCTGTTTGCACCGGAGGCTAAAACAAGACAGTGGCTCTATAAAAAAGAAGTGCAGAATGAGACCGTGAAAAAGTATTATCTGGAATACATGGAGTACAATAGTGCGCAGATAGAAAATGTGGCTGAATTTCTGAGCGAATAAACCGGAAATAACGCATTTAAGAAATGAAACAACAAACATTTTGTGCTTTCGTTAAAAACTTGATATAAACATTTCTGTTTTTCGTTAAAAAGCAGGTATAAACATTTCTGTTTTTCGTTAAAAAATAGGTGAAAACATTTTGCATTTTCGTGAAAAGTGGTAGAATTGAGGTGGAAATATGCTATAATACTACCAAGTAAAATGAAATGAGGAATGCTGAATGATTTTTAAAAGAAAAGTTTATGCCAAATTGATTGAGTGGAAAGCATTGGCAGCAGGAACATCGGCAGTATTGCTTGAAGGGGCTAGACGTATCGGGAAAAGTACCATTGTAGAGGAGTTTGCAAAAAAGGAATATGATGACTATATGATTCTTGATTTTGCAAGAGAAAACCAGGATGTAAAAAATAATTTTGTCGAGAACATGAATGATCTGGATACTTTTTTCAGAAACTTATTTCTTCTGAAAGGAAAAAGTTTAAAAGGGAAGAACTGCGTGATTATTTTCGATGAGGTACAGTTGTTTCCGCAGGCACGGCAGGCGATAAAATATCTTGTCGCTGATGGTCGATATGAATATATTGAGACAGGCTCGCTAATCTCAATCCGGAAAAATGTAAAGGATATACTGATTCCTTCGGAAGAGTACCGGATTAAGATGTATCCGATGGATTTTGAAGAATATTTATGGGCAATCAATGATGAGGTTACAATTCCTACGATCAGAGAAGCTTTTGAAAAAAGAAAGCCACTTGGAGATGCGATTCACCGGAGAATTATGAAAAGCTTTCGTACCTATATGGTTGTAGGTGGGATGCCGCAGGCAGTAGATGCTTATGTTTCAGGGAAAAGTTATGAACAAATTGATTTTGTTAAACGGAATATTCTGAGCCTTTACGAAGAGGATCTGGCAAAATACGATACAGAAAACAGGGAAAAAGCGTCAGTTATTTATCGAACAATACCAGAGCAGCTAGAGAATAAAAATTCACATTTCAAACTTTCTATGGTAGATAAAAATGCGCGTTATCAGAATTATATGGATGCGGTCAGTTTTATTTCTGAAGCATGATAGGAAATGAGTGTATCAATGTGACAAAACCGGAGGTTGCACTGGAGCTGTTTGCGGACAGAAGCAATTTCAAATTATATATGGGTGATACCGGACTGTTGGTTACACAGATTATGAAGAACCGGGACAGTACAGATGAAGATTTATATAAGGCTCTGATTATAGACAATCTGGGAATTAATCAGGGAATGATTGTTGAAAATATTGTAGCACAGATGCTCAGAGCAGCTGGACATGAGTTGTATTTTCATGAATATTTGTACGTGCCGGAGGGAACGACCAGAGAAAAGAAATATGAAATTGATTTTATGATTGTGAAGAAAAAGAAGATATGTCCGATTGAAGTAAAATCTTCAAACTATATGTCGCACAAATCATTTGACTATCTGCTTCAGAAATATCAGTTAAAGTGTGAGAACAGATTCATTATTTATACGAAGGATTTAAAATATCAGGACGGAATTATGTATATACCAATTTATATGACTATGTTACTGTAAGACGATTAGTCGGAATGAACTCATGTTTTTTCATTTTGTCAAGTACAAGCTTGATACCATTAAATTGAAAACAAAATTGTTTGCAGGCAGCAAAAGGGGGACTCTTTTTGCTGCCTTTTTGCGGGCTGTTTCGTATATAGCGATTCAGGATGAAATTCCAATGATTAATAGTTTCAATCTATTTAGAAGAGAAGCAGATATTTCTTTTGGGTGGAATCTGCCATAGAAATGCAGGAAAAGGATTGTGTCTGGAGGAATATATCGAGTCACTGAGGTGAAAATTATAAAAAATTAAATGAATATTAATTTTCCACTAACTTTTTATCACCTTAAGTTGTCTTATTATTATAGAGGACAAGAGAGGTGATATGAGATGATTGCTGATTTTTTATTAGTTCAGAAAATCAGAAACGGTGACAATCAATCAGGTAATCAGTTGGTTGAAAAGTATTATTCTTCTATCTATCAATATTGTTATTTACATACTCATAATCAGGAATATGCGGAAGATATGGTACAGGAAACTTTTGAGAGATTCTTCGGAGCACTAATAAGCGGGGCAGAAATCAAGAAGACAAAGAGCTATTTGTATAGCATAGCAGGGAATATTATAAAGAATAATTACAAGAAAAAGAAGGAAATAATGACAGACCAGTTGCCGGATATAGAAGATGAGAATCCGAAAAACATAGAAATCCGGATTGATATAGAGAGGGCTCTGGAGCAGCTCCCGGAAGAAATAAAAGAGATTGTAATCCTGTTTTTCTTTCAGGGATTAAAACAAAAGGAAATTGCTGATTTATTAAATATAAAATTGTCGCTTGTAAAATATCGTGTTTCAAAGGCAAAAGAATTGCTGGCAAAACAGTTGGAGGTGGAAAAATTATGAAGCAATATCAGAGAAAAATCGAGGAGTATAAATCCTTGATACAGAAGGAATATATACGGGAAACGGCTGTTGACACAGTAAAAGAGCGGTGTTCAGACATTATGAACAGACAGGATAACAGACAAGCATCATATTTTGAATTTTTATTTGAGCAGTTCAAATTTATCAAAAAGAGATGGTGGGTTCTGCAAGGAGGAATCTTAGTTCTGCTTTGGATACTGCTTGTGGACTCGGATGTGGGAGCAAATACAGAGAGAACACTGGGGGCTATGTCAGTGATGTTTTCGGTAATGATCATACCGGAAATTTGGAAGAATCGGAGCTTTTCAGCAGTGGAAATTGAAAAACAGCATTCTATTCACTGCGCCAGATCTGTGCTGCAAGGATATTGCTGTTTGCAGTGGTGGATTTACTTATGACTACCTTTTTTTCGGTGTTTCAGTTTATACATTACAGATTTCGGCATACCGACTCATCATAGATTTCTTAGTGCCGTTTAATGTTTCCTGTTGTATCTGCTTCCGGTTATTGTACAGCAAATGGAATGATATGGAGTATATTGCTGTTTTCCTAAGTATAGCATGTATACTTATCTGGACACTGATTGTATCGACAGATTCTATTTATCAGAGGATTTCGATGCCAATCTGGGGGAGCTTGTTGATCATATCGTTTGGTTATCTTATTTTTTGTGTTCACAAATCGCAATGTAACTGTGAAATAAACTGGGAGGTGAAGTCGAGTGGAACTGCAATTTAAAAATGTAACAAAAGAGTATGGGAATGTACACGCAGTAGAACATGTAACACATTCTATGGGGAAAGGTGTATATGGATTATTGGGAGTAAATGGAGCGGGAAAAACCACTTTAATGCGGATGATATGTACAGCGATAACCCCAACAAGCGGAGAAATCTTGTGGAATGGAAAGGATATCTTTAGTCTGGGGGCATCTTATAGGGAAATACTCGGTTATTTGCCGCAGAGTTATGGGTTTTATCCTGATCTTTCGGTGTATGACTACATGCTGTATATTGCATCTATCAAAGGAATCAGCCCATCATGGCAAAGAAAAGGGCATTAAAACTGTTGGAGCAGGTCGGAATGGCTGAAAAGAGGAAAAGAAAGATGCGGACTTATCAGGGGGCATGATCCGGAGGGTCGGAATTGCCCAGGCGATGTTGAATGATCCGCGGATACTTGTGTTGGATGAACCGACAGCAGGTCTTGACCCGAATGAGAGAATCAGGTTCCGTAATCTGATCAGTGAATTGTCGGAAGATCGTCTTGTACTGTTGTCTACGCATATTGTGTCAGATGTTGAATATGTGGCAAATGAGATTATATTAATGAAAGAAGGAAAATTTTTCTATACAGGGACCTCAGATGAGATCATTTTGTCTATGGATATGTTCGTGTGGAATTGCATTATTCCTAAAAGTGAGTTGAACAATTATATGAAAAAATATCTGATTGGAAATGTAAGAACAGTTTCTGATGGAGTAGAGTTGAGAGTCCTTTCAAAGATGCCACCGACCGAAATGCAGTACAGGTGGAGGCAACATTAGAGGATGCATTTCTTCTGTATTTTGGAGAAAAGGCAGGTGATAAAGATGATGTTCAAATATGAACTGAAAAAGATTTTTTCAAAGAGGATGAATAAGGTTCTGCTTGCGGCAGTACTTGTGATGACGGTTATTTATTCAGGTATGGCAATCGGGAGTATGAGCTATACGGATGCAGACGGACAGAGCCACACAGGTATTGACGCGGGACGGCTTCTGGCTGAAGATGTCAATCAATGGAAAGGGAAACTTACAACGGAGAAAATTTCCGAAGTGATAAATGATTACAAGACATTATCGGCTAAGTATCAAGATGAGATACCCAATACAGAATATGGTAAAACAGTACAGTCATATTACGATATTTATAGTTTTGTAATTGGCGTATTGACTCCGGATTCAGAATGGAATGAAGGTGCAGTGTATCAGCTCTCAGATGAACAATTACAGGACATCTATACAATCTATCAAGATAATATGAAGAAAATGGCAGAAGAGTACGGAACCACACCTGAAAAGAGAAGTTATCTGGAAAACGTTTATAAAAAGATAGAAATACCTTTTACGTTCGAAGCAAAAGGTTCCTGGCTACGATGACAATGTACGCACAAACTTATGTACTATTAATGGCTGTGATCATAGGTTTTTTGGTAGCCGGTATATTTTCCGGAGAGTTCCGCCCCGGAACAGAGGATGTTTTTTTGGCTACAAAGTATGGTAGATCGAAGGCAATCAAAAACAAGATTATTGCAGGAATCTTCGTGTCAACGGTTATCTATTGGATCGGAGTAGGGATATTGTCTCTTATCTCATTTGCAGTAATGGGAACGAGTGGATTTTTCACACCGTATCAGATTGATGATCCATATAGTATTTATGTTATGACATATGGAGAATATTATTTGCTGATACTTGTGGGCGGATATATCGCAACGATGTTTTGTGCTGCACTGACAATGCTGGTGACAGTTAAGATGCATACACCGAATCTGGCGGTTTGTATCCCGTTTTTCCTGCTTTGTATGATACCGTTTATCGCAAGAGTATTACCGGCATTTGATGCTTTTTTCAATTTGTTGCCGACTGTATTGACTAATATTCTTAATGTAGTGAGGTCGCCAATTCTTTTTCAGATTGGTCCGTTTGTATTTCGTCAGATTTCGTTCTTGATGTTCTTATACATCTTACTATTTATTGTACTGTTGCCTTTAATATATAGAGGTTATAGTCGATATGGGTTAAGGAAGAAATAGTATGACAAATGTCTGCTATCCTTTTAACTCAGTGCGAAACGCTTGCGGCTCACAACTGTGAAGGTACTGAACAGTTACATAAAATTATAATAAATAGCATATTATTATTGACATACTAATGATGATTACTTATGATAAAAATTGCTAAAAAAATGTTAAGGAAACATATAAACGTGAAAAAACAAAATCCAATAGCCCTGTTACCAATAGCAGTATTTCTCGTACTGTATCTGGGATTGGGAATACTTTTTGAGTATATAATGAAAATTCCGATGGGGTTTTATAATGTGCCCATCATAATAGCATTCCTCGTGGCAATACTGGTGGCATGTCTGCAGAATCGTAGTGTGAAATTCGACCAAAAGCTAGAGATAATGGCACAGGGACTGGCTGACAAAAATATCATAACAATGCTGCTCATTTTCCTTACCGCGGGGGCGTTCGTGGGTGTAGTAGGACGAAGCAGTGCGGAGAGCGTGGCATATTTTATGCTGTCACTGATACCGGCAAGGTTCGCGGTGATGGTGCTTTTTGTTGTGGCATGCTTTGTGTCTATTGCGATGGGGACATCGGTTGGAACCATAACACTGATTGTGCCGATAGCGGCAGCAGTATCGGATGCATCGGGTTTTGGTCTGCCGCTTTGTATAGGCTCCGTAATGGGTGGCGCGATGTTCGGAGACAACCTTTCCTTTATATCAGATACGACCATTGCCGCATGTAACGGACAGGGTTGTCAGATGAAGGACAAATTCAGGGAGAATTTTTTTATTGCACTTCCGGCGGCAGTAATGACGCTGGTTGTTATAGCAATTCTGTCATTCAGGACAGATATCGCGGGCGCTGTATCGCAGGAATATCATCTGTTGCAGATAGTACCGTATATTCTCGTGCTGATCGGTGGAATTGCCGGAATAAATGTATTTGTAGTGCTTATAATAGGAATCATATCGGGAACGGTCATAATGCTCGCAACAGGAAATACAGCACCATACGATCTGCTTACCAATATGGGAAGTGGAGCGTCAGGCATGTTTGAAACCTGTATGGTTGCAGTGCTTGTGGCAGCCATGTGTGCGCTGATTCGTGAATATGGTGGCTTTGATGCCCTGCTTTCGGGTATTTACAGGACATTCAAGGGCAAAAGAGGTGGACTGCTCGGTATGGGACTTCTGGTAGGACTTATCGATATTGCCACTGCCAACAACACAGTTGCTATAGTTATGGCAAATCCGATAGCAAAGGAAATGGCTCAGAAATATGATATAACCCCACGTAAAACAGCGTCTATACTGGATACATTTTCGTGCATTTTTCAGGGAGTGATACCATATGGAGCGCAGATGCTAGTGGCTATATCGGCAGTACACGAGCTGGGGCATGATGTGTCAGCCTTTAATATACTGCCGTATCTGTTGTATCCGATGTTTCTGCTGGTAAGCTCGCTGGTGGCGGTTTTTGTTGTTGAAAATGGGAGAAATTTAATTGAAGATGAAGTTTAAAGCAAAAGAATAATGAGGTTATAAATGAAAATGCCGGATAGAAATATGATATTTCATCCGGCATTTATTATGTGAAATTTAGGCTGCATTTTGAAAGTCAATTACAGTTATTTCTGGTAGCATGGATTTTAGTTTTGATATAATGGACTCGATTTTTTGCATTGTGGAGCCATTAATAAACTCTTCACCACACTGTGAACATTTTTGGCATGGAACATTTTTTATAATAATATAACAGTTTTTATATGCAGTCATATAAGTTGTGGTACTTTTGACAGTATCACCTTTGCACAGGAAGCATTTCATAATATCAATTCTCCTTTCTTGTTTTTAAATCGGACTCCCATTTGTCTGAAGACGGGTAGTATGCGGTGATAATCCAGAGCTGTTCGTGATTGGAACCGACTACAACATGTAATGGACATTTTGTATTCAGATTTCCAAGTGTTAAGCAACTGGGATATGGATAGTCATTAGGGTATTCCTCAATTATTTCACCGGTCATGATACATGATATGACATCGTCAATGAGGATACCACGTTGCTCAAGTCTTTTTGACGCATGCAGTGTTAAATAAATATTGTCGGGAGTACACAAACCTCTAAGTTCATCAATTGTAAGACACATCTGTTATTCTCCTCATATGAATTAATTATAATTATAGTAGTATTTGGAGAGATTAGCAATGCTATTCTAAAAATTCACTAATTTACATTAATTAACCTTAATTAACTCCTTGACAATCATTTATGACAAGAAGCTCGATTATGTTATAAAGCTGCGTGAATATCCACATAATAAAAAGGGAAAACGTAGCACGATTATTGATATGTAGTGACAAAACATGAAAAGGTGGCTGAATTTCCGGGAAATAGTCACGAAATAAATACGATTAAACAGGTGGGAATAGGGGTGTTTTTGAAAAAAAGCATAAAAAATACTGCATACGTGTTATACTATATTATATAGATGTCGTATGAAATATGAACGATAAACACATAAATAAACACAGTATAGGAGAAGTAATCGCAATCACAAATATATTTTGTGAAATACAACAATTGCTTTCTCATAGGAAAAGGAGATAAAAATGCCGGAAAACAGTAGCTGTAGCAGCGCGGGAAGCTGCACAAAATCAAGCTGCGAGGGCTGTCCATCACATAATGGCGGACCACAGAGCTTCCTCGTAGAGCAGAATAAATTTTCAAACATCAAGCATGTAATAGGAGTTGTCAGCGGAAAGGGCGGAGTAGGAAAATCATTCGTCACATCCTCACTGGCGGTAAACATGGCAAAGAAGGGCTACAAGGTTGGTATCCTTGATGCCGATATCACAGGACCGTCAATACCAAAGATGTTTGGCGCACATGACCAGATACTCGGAGACGAAAACGGCTGATGCATCCGTATGAGACAAAAGAGGGCATCAAGCTCATCTCAGTAAACCTGCTCATGGACAACGAGGAGGATCCGGTTATCTGGAGAGGCCCAGTCATTGCCGGAGTAGTAAAACAGTTCTGGAACGAGACAGCATGGGGCGATATAGACTATCTATTCGTTGATATGCCACCGGGAACAGGAGATGTACCTCTCACCGTATTCCAGTCCCTCCCGGTAGATGGAATCGTAATCGTCACATCACCACAGGAGCTTGTCAATATGATTGTCAAAAAGGCCTACAACATGGCGGAGGCAATGCATATCACAGTGCTTGGTGTGGTAGAAAACTTCAGCTATCTCAAATGTCCTGACTGCGGCAAGGAGATAAAGCTTTTTGGAGAGAGCCATATAGACGAGATCGCCAAAGAGCTTTCAGTACCGGTACTTGGCAAGCTGCCGCTCGATACATCATATGCAGCTATCGCCGATAAGGGAGATTTCTACAGCATAGAAAACGACCACCTCGCAAAAGCAACAGAAGTACTTGAGCGCATTTAAATATTTCGTAATGAAGCAGGCATATATATCCGCCGGGTGCGGTATATATGCCTGTATTTATATGTAATTATATCCATAACGTAAAAGGCGATTGCCAAATATTAAACTTTCTTTAAATATGCGATTTCCCTATTTACATTTCAATCCATTGGCTTCATAATCATATTACCCACGGATTAAACAATAGTTTTTATACTCAAAATTTACGAAAACAACCAAAATAGGGAAAAAGAGTTAATTTTATTATCAATATTTACCCAAAAACAATAATTTTAACGTCAATTTTTATAAAAAAATGCCCTTGTTTTTGTGCATATTTTTGTCTATATTATCATGTAGTAAAGAGAAGGTAAAAGAAAGGCAAATAGGAGGAAAATATGAAGAAAATATTTGATGTATTGAATGTCATTAAACAAAAGCTCTTTGTAAAGAAAGACAAGATTCATTCAGAAAAATATTATCGCAGAATTGATTTTTTAAATAAATATTCGCTTTTATTCCATGCAATCATAGCGATGGCAATCGTATTTATAGTGGAGATTATCTCGCGCAGGAGCTTTATCTCTGCATGTAAGTTCGTAGATGCACATACACTTGCGTTCATGTACAACTCATTTTTAGTGTTTGTATCATTTTCACTTGTGTATCTGTTCAGGCGCAGAGCTTTTGCAAGGGTAATAATTACAGGCTTTTGGACTATCCTCGGAATCATCAACGGCTGTGTGCTTTCAAACCGTGTCACACCGTTTGGTTATACTGATTTAAAGTGTATTCCGGAGCTTTTAGCCATGAACAATACCAGCTATTTCACAGCGCAGCAGGCTACAATAGTTGTAGTTGGACTTGGTGCATTTGCACTGTTTCTTGTGGCACTTTTTATCAAGGGGCCTAAATATACAGGCAAAATCCGTTATGCAGGTGTTTCAGTAGCATTTTTAGCATTGCTTTTCGTAGCAATCCCTGTCACAACCAATGTGGCACAGAATACCAATGTGGTTGCCAGCTACTATTCAAATATCGCCCAGGGCTATGATGATTATGGCTTTGTATACTCATTCTCATCTACTGTAGTGGACCGTGGAATGAAAAAGCCGGAGGACTACAATAAGCAGAATGTGGAAGATGTAGAGCAGAAGGTCAATTCTCAGAAGCAGACCACCACAGTGGACGGAAAGACAGGTCCAAACATCATCTGTGTGCTTTTAGAGTCATTCTGTGACCCGGACGAGATTAATTTCCTTCAGGTGAATGAGGATCCTATTCCTACATTCCATGAGCTTGAGAAAAACTATTCAAGCGGATATCTGAATGTACCTGTAGTCGGAGCAGGAACTGCTAACACAGAGTTTGAGATGCTTACAGGACTCAGCATGCAGTATTTCGGTACAGGAGAGTATCCATACAAGACTATCTTAAAGCAGACAGATTGCGAGAGCATTGCCTCTGATTTATCTAAGATTGGATATGCAACACATGTAGTGCACAACAACGGTGGTAATTTCTACAGCCGTACCAATGCATTTTCTAAGATGGGCTTTGATACATTTACAAGCAAGGAGCTCATGAATATCACAGAGTACACTCCAAACGGAAGCTGGCCTACAGATGATATTCTCGTCAGTGAGGCTATGAAGACCTTTGATGCTACACCGGATCAGTCTGATTTTACTTATATCATCACAGTTGGCACTCACGGTGACTATCCAAAGGAGCCTGTTATTGAAAATCCTACATACACCGTATCAGGTGTTGAGGACGAGGGCATGAAAAATGCCTGGACATATTATGTAAACCAGCTCAACGAGGCTGACCGCTTCATCAAGGAGCTCACAGATGAGCTTTCTAAGAGAGATGAGGACACCATCGTTGTTATGTTTGGCGATCACCTCCCTACAATGGGACTTCAGGATTCTGATATGAAGTCAGGTGATATCTACAAGACAAAGTACATCACATGGAACAACATGGGACTGCCAAAGGAGGATGCTGACCTTTATGCTTACCAGCTTCTTGCCCAGACTACAGACACTGTAGGTATCCATGAGGGAACTATCATGAACTATCATCAGACTCAGATGAACAGTACAGATGAGGCATCATATCAGGATGGACTTGACCTGTTACAGTACGATATCCTTTATGGAAAGCGTTACTGCTACAACGGTACAGATTTATATCCGGCTTCAGATCTTGTCATGGGAATTGACAAGGTGGACATCACAAATGTGTCTGATTCATCGACCGGTGATACAGTATATATTTACGGTCACAACTTTACCAACTGGAGTAAGGTTTATATCAACGACTCCAAGGTGGCTTCGACTTATCTCTCAGCAGGTGTGCTTGCTATCAAGAAGGAAGACATCAGTGATGGTGATGAGATAACTGTGTGCCAGGTTGGATCTAGTGATACTATTTTCAGAAAGTCTGAGAATGCGTATACATATGTGGATCCTGCAGTGGAGCACGACAGTGAGTCGGAGACAGATGAACCAACAGAGAACCAGTAGATTTTAATGAATTTTTTCTTGGGTGGACGGGGCGTAGGTCCTGGGTCCCAGTGTGGAGTGGCGGCATGTACTCTTGCGTTCGCTACGCTTCGCTGCCAAGATTCTGTACGAAATTATGCTTTTAGGGTTTCTATGATTGACGAAACCGGATTATATGCGCCGTCCATGGCGCATATAATCCTTGCCCCGCCGTCCTTGGCGGGGCATTTCTGCGTTTCATGGGCATAATTTCTACAGTATCTAGGCAGCTTCGCTATGCGCTCACACGAGAGCACATGCCGCCACTCCACACCGAGACCCGGGACCTACGCCCCTTACGTTGTGGCAAAATTGTCGCGTGTGTGCACCGGTCTTCGCCCGGTGCTTACGCTTCGTGCTTGTAAAATGTAGGTATGGTGTGTCTTAAGATATAATTAATGGGTTGAAAATTGTGTATATTGATGATACAATTTCTACGGTTAAGAGTTTGGTAGGATTTACGGACGTGACAGATATCTGCAGGCCGGTGATGTATACCGAATTTAATACTTTAATTGTAGAAATTAAGAATCTAAGTATGGAGGTGAATTTCATGGACAGTAGTGATGGTCTTGGGCGAAGTAAGAACAACATCGGTGCTGATATACAAGTGAGTATTGTATTGGCAGGCATAGTGGATTCTGTCCGTGGAAGGATTCATCACCGGACAGTTTTTAGAGGTACAGTGTAGGCATATTAAGGAATATCGGCTTACGCCGTGCTGTATTTTGCTGTGCACAAATGCATACTTGTTTATATATCAGGGCACCGTTAGGTGCTTTTTTCGTGCACAAATATATAAAGTGCACGGGTTTCGTCCTTTCTATCATGGAGTAATTTTTATGCTTCAGAATCTCGGGATTTTGGAGAACCACATATGTTTATTTTATGTGGAAAATGCTATCGGAAATGAGAAAGGAGAGAAATGGAGATGAATACAAAGAAATACGAAGAGCTTCTGGTTCTATTGAGAAGCCATAAAACGGATAAGGAAATTCTGGAGGTTTTGTCAGACTATCATGAGAATGATATTGCTGATATGCTTGCAGGAATGAACGAGAAGGAGCGCAAACGTCTTTACAGGCTCCTTGGAACACAGCGGACAGCGGAGATTTTTGCATATCTTGATGAGCCGCAGGCCTATTTTGATGAGCTGTCTGTGGAGCAGGCTGCCAGGGTAGTATCGCTGATGGATTCGGATGATGCTGTCGATTTGCTTGAAAATCTGGAGGATGAGGACAAGAAGGAGATTGTAGAGCATCTGGATGAGGAAGCGGAAAAGGATGTCAGGATGCTTCTGTCATATGACGATGATGAAATAGGCAGCTATATGACAACCAACTACATCTGTATTCCGGGTGCCTGACAGTGAAGCAGGCTATGAGCCAGCTCGTGAGGCAGGCGGGCGAAAACGACAATATCATGACTATATATGTGGTTGATTCAGATGAATGCTTTGCGGGAGCTATCGATTTAAAGGATTTAATCACAGCCAGGGAGGGCATGAATCTGGAAAGCATTATAGCCCATTCATATCCATATGTACTAGACCATGAGAAAATCGATGATTGTATCGACACAATCAAGGACTACGCTGAGGATTCAATTCCGGTGCTCTCAAAGGATAAGCATATCCTCGGTGTCATCACATCTGATGATATTGTAGAGATGGTAGACAATGAGATGGGTGAGGACTATGCAAAGCTCGCCGGACTGACCGCAGAGGAGGATCTGAAGGAGACCACACTGCAGAGCATGAAAAAGAGAATGCCATGGCTTATCATCCTGCTTTTTTTGGGAATGATAGTGTCTTCCGTAGTCGGAATATTTGAGAATGTGGTAGCGGCTTTGCCGATAGTCATCTGCTTCCAGTCGCTGGTACTTGACATGGCAGGAAACGTAGGAACACAGTCACTGGCTGTCACAATCAGAGTGCTCATGGATGAGAATCTAAGCGGTAAGCAGAAGCTTTTGCTTGTAGTAAAAGAGGTAAGAATAGGCCTTGTAAATGGTGGCTTGCTTGGAATAATGGCACTTGTATTTCTTGGAATATATGTGCATCTGTTCAAGGGCTACACATGGCTTGGAGCATTTGCGGTATCAGGCTGTGTAGGAGTTTCACTGCTTGTGGCAATGGCAATTTCAAGCCTTGTGGGCACAGTGATTCCGATGTTTTTCCACAAGATAAAGATTGACCCGGCGGTTGCGTCAGGTCCTCTTATCACTACAGTGAATGATCTGGTGGCAGTTGTGACCTATTATGGACTGGCATTTCTTTTCCTGATTGAATTGTAATATTGGTCGTAGTACATAAACATTTAGAATACAGGAAATAAAAGGATAATTTGTAATTTGTGTTTTAGATGTAAATCGCTATACTATTGATATAGTATTGCGGATTTGTTTCTATAGAAAGAGGGTAAAATATGCCTGAGATATCATTATTTTATGGGATTAGAGTCACTATGTATTATAATGACCATATGCCACCACATTTTCATGCTGAATATAATGGACATAAAGCATTAGTAGATATTAATAATATACAAGTAATAAGAGGCTATTTGCCGAATAAACAATTACGATTGATATTGGCCTGGTGTACGATTCATCAGGATGAATTAATGCAGAATTGGGAATTGGCCAAGGACATGAAACCATTGAACAAAATTAATCCACTTATATAATGAGAGGTGAAATATATGAATGAATATTTTCCTACAGTTGTACAGGTAATACCTTTAGATAATTATCATGTACAGGTTTTCTTTGATGATGGTAAAATAGTTGATTATGATACAACACAGGATCTTAAATCTTCAATTTTTGAGCCTTTGAGAGATATTGAAAATTTTAAAAATGCATGTACGGTAATGAATGGAACGCTTGCATGGGATATTTCCGGAAAATTGGATGAAAGTGATTGTATAGATATTGATCCATTTACATTGTATGAATTGAAGGCTATTAATAGCCTGATTGCGTAAGATTAGAACCATTTTCACGTATCACAGCCTTTAAAGCATGCAATGAGTTTTTATTGGCTTTATTTGGTAACTAGTGTATACTATTTGCATATAACAGCTTCGTTAAGCAGATATAAATACACATAAAAGAAAGGTATAATCATGGACATCGTATTAGGAAATTACAAAGGATTAAAGGCAAACATCCCTTATATTGCATATACAGAGGAGGATGTTAATTCACAGATAGCGACACTTCTTTCAGGAAATCCTGTCAGAGAGCAGAAAACAGGCCCGTTAGCGATGGGTGACACGGCAGTAATCGACTACGAGGGCTTTAAGGACGGAGTTGCGTTTGAGGGCGGAAAGGCTGAGAAATATCCTCTGGGAATTGGTTCAGGCTCTTTTATTCCGGGCTTTGAGGAGCAGCTTGTAGGCATGGAAATCGGTGAGGACAGAGACATCAATCTCTCATTCCCTGAGCAGTATCATGCGCCGGAGCTTGCAGGCAAAGCGGTTGTTTTCAAGGTTAAGCTGCACGAGATTTACAATGAGAAGGAAGCAGAGCTGAACGATGAGTTTGCAGCATCTCTCAATTTCCCTGAGGTACAGTCAGTGGAGGATTTAAAGAAATATATCAACGAGTATCTTGAGTACCAGGTAGAGGCAAGAAAGGCTGATGCGGCAAGAGAAAAGCTCTATGACCAGATTCTTGAGAGCAGCTCATGCCTTGTTTCGCCACAGGCAGTAGAAACAGCGGTAAATATGCAGCTTCAGCAGATGGCAGCATCATTTGCACAGCAGGGTGTGGCTATGGAGCAGTATCTTCAGATGACAGGCAAGACTATGGATAGCTTAAAGGATGAACTCAAGCCGGTTGCACAGAAGCAGGTAAAGCTTGAGGCTGTTCTCGATGAAATCATCAGAGTGGAAAATATCACTGTATCTGACGAGGAGATGGATGAGCAGTATGAGCTTATTTCACAGAAGTATGGTCAGCCTGTTGACGTTGTAAAGCAGGTGCTTCCAAAGGCACAGCTCAAGCCGGATTTACTTCGTATGAAGGCATCACAGCTCATCATCGATGCGGCTGAGATTATCATGGAAGAAAGCGGAAAATAATGTATAGAATATTTTTGGTTGAGGATGACGAGACCATAGCAAAGCTTGTCAGAAGACATTTGGAAAAATGGGATTATGATGTGCATGTGGTGCAGAAATTTGATGCTGTAATGTCAGAATTTGCATCATTTGATCCGCAGCTTGTGCTTATGGATATCGGTCTGCCGTTTTACAATGGGTATCACTGGTGTACGGAAATCAGAAGGGTATCAAAGGTTCCTGTGGTTTTCCTGTCATCCGCTGCTGATAATATGAATATAGTGATGGCAGTCAGTATGGGGGCAGACGACTTTATAGCAAAGCCGTTTGACCTCGATTTGCTGACCGTAAAGATACAGGCTATCATCAGGCGCTGCTATGATTTTGGCGCAAACAACAGTGTTTTGGAGCATAATGGCGCCATGCTCAATATATCTGATGCCACCATAACCTATGACGACAAAAGGCTCGAGCTTACAAAGAATGAGCTCAAAATATTGCAGACACTTTTTGACAACAAAGAAAGGATTGTATCACGCAGCCTTCTAATGGAAAAGCTGTGGGAGAGTGATGCGTATGTGGACGAGAATACACTTTCGGTGAATGTCAACAGGCTGCGTAAAAAGCTGGATTCTATAGGGCTTGAGAGCTTTATTGTCACAAAAAAGGGGCTTGGGTACAGGCTGGGGTGAGAGGTCATGGCAAAAATACAAAACAAACCGCATCTGACAAATTTTATAAAACAAAACTATATATGGATTTTGATGATAGTCACAATGACCTGTATCCATTTGCTTTACATGTACCTGATTGGTGCGCGCAAACAGGATCTGGTGTATGCGGCAGTGCTTGATGCAATACTTCTTCTGATAACAGTTTTGGTTGGATTTTTCAGATATAGCAGCAAGGTAAAAGCTCTAAGCAATGCTTTAAAGCGTCCGGTTGAGGAACAGGCACAGCTTCCGGAAGCAACAGATGATGTGGAGATGCTTTATCATCGGCTGCTGGAAAATCAAAGTATTGCAAGAAGTGAGTCAGAAAGCAGTGCTGCAATCAGACAATCACAGATGAGAGATTATTACTCTATGTGGGTGCACCAGATAAAGACCCCGATATCGGCTATGAAACTACTGCTTGAGGCAGAGCGGGAGGAGCTTGGGCAGCTTATATGTGATGATGAACAGAGTCAGTGCCATATAGGCGATATGACCGGTGGGAATATCGGTGCTGCTTTGAAACAACAGGCTGCACTCACAGAGCTGTCAGATAATGTGGCTTCATTTGAGGACGAATTGTTCCGCATAGAGGAATATGTCAGTATGGCTTTGCAGTATCAGCGTGTGAGCAGCACCGAAAATGATTTTGTGCTTGAAAAAGTCAGTGTGGATGGTGTCATACGTGATACCATTAAAAATATGCAAAAATTATGATACGAAGGCATATTGGGATAGATTATTCAGGAACCGGGCAGGAGGTATATACTGACGGAAAATGGCTTGCATTTATGCTGGAACAGATACTTTCAAATGCCATAAAATATACACCGCATGGGGTTGTTACAATAGAAACTGCAGAGGAAAAAGACCGGTTTTTTATTACAATAAAGGATACCGGAATAGGAATCAAAGCCGAGGATCTGCACGTGTTTTTGAAAAGGGCTACACAGGCTACAATGGTCATGCCGATAAGAAGGCTACAGGAATTGGGCTTTATCTGTGCAGGCAGATGGCAGATAAGCTGGGGCATACAATCCGCATGGAGTCAGAGATTGGAAAAGGAACTAAGGTGTGGATAGGGTTTGATCTGGATTATGCGGATGTGAGAGATTAGGATAAATCGGTGTAATAAGTTTGACTGGAAATTGTATCCAAATCAGATATAATATATAATTATGAGAAATAAAAGAGT
>ENA-OQHA01000058-OQHA01000058.1-human-gut-metagenome-genome-assembly--contig:-NODE-58-length-54788-cov-7.474799_pt1 | contig 54788 bp, 69 predicted proteins | sample MGYA00242558_ERZ504707 | MGnify/ENA primary metagenome ERZ504707 (study PRJEB26092, sample SAMD00036197) | human gut metagenome | host: Homo sapiens | study: EMG produced TPA metagenomics assembly of... | reverse complement strand
TCCGAAGAGCTTCGCAGCAGAAAGAAAGCTGCCCTGGAAGAAAAAAAAGAAACGGGAAGAACAGGAAATGACCGAACAGTTGAGAGCAGCCGACCAGAAAACGGCAGAAGAAGAGAAACAGGACGAATTTGAAATTCCGGATCTGGAAGAAGAAGGAACGGAGCAGGTGTCCTTTCATACCGTCGATCTGCAGAACCTTGTAAGAGGAGAAGAAACCGAAGAAATTCCGGAAGCCGTGGAAGAAACGGAAATTGTCGAAGAAGCTGCCGCAGAAGAAACAGCGGAAGAAGTGACAGAAGAAACCGAAGAAACCGAAGAAACGGAATCTGCAGAGCCGGAAACTGTGGAAGAAATCGAAGAGTTTGAAGAAACCATCGAAGAGCCGGAAGAAGAGCCGGAACCGGAACCGTCCGAGCCGATCGAACTTGCCATGCCGGTTTACACGGCGGAAGAACTCCTCCAGAAGGCCCACGCAGCCGGAGATGACCCGAAAGTCATTGAAGATCCTGCAACCGGCATCACAATCTTAGATTATTCCGACATTCTGTAACTATTCAGAGCCATGCGAACGAAAAGAAAAGAACGCGAATCATGCTTGCATGAATGAACGTTCTTTTCTTTTTATTCATATGGCAAGAAGCCACATCGAGATACATCGCAGCGGAATCGAGATGGGGCTCTGAATAGTTGGAAAACGTCAAAAAAGAGAGAAATATAGGAAAAGTGCACAACACGGCACCCCTGTATTTCTCTTTTTGCATAAAAACGGATAAATCGAAAAAATAAAAAAAACCTTGATTTTCGCGTGCTTTCTTGTATACTAACAACTGTTGTGACATTGATAGCGTTGAAGCGCGAGGTTGCCGCTGAGAAACAGCGGGTTTTCCGTGGAGCGAATGTCAAGTTAAAGAAACTGGCGACAAGTCACTGTACCCACAATTAAGTCCACCTGTAAGAGTGGAAACGACCGTGTGCAAACATCAGGACACACACGGGTAAGTGTACAGTCACCGCTTGTCGTACTCGTAAAAGTGCGAAAAGGAGGCGACTTTTTTTATGGCAAGTCAAGTAATGAGAATTACACTGAAAGCGTATGATCATCAGTTAGTAGATGCATCTGCACAGAAAATTATCGAAACTGTAAAGAAGAACGGAGCAACGGTGAGCGGACCAGTACCGCTTCCAACGAAGAAAGAGGTAGTAACAATCCTTCGTGCAGTTCACAAGTACAAAGATTCCCGTGAGCAGTTCGAGCAGAGAACCCACAAGAGACTGATTGATATCATCGCACCTACCCAGAAAACAGTGGATGCATTAGCAAGACTGGAAATGCCGGCTGGTGTTTACATCGATATCAAGATGAAAAACAAATAAGATCAGCTGTAAAAAGTCCGGGATCAGCCCCCGGCCATCAATTAAGTAAGCAATAGATGATATAGAAGCAACACTCATTCGAAGGAATCAACATCCCTAAGGGTCATAGTGTTCCACTTATATCAACTGTTCGCTAGAATGAACTTCTTTATAATAGGAAGTTCCGCTGTAGATAAAACAGGAGGTAAAAGGAATGAAGAAAGCAATTTTAGCTACAAAAGTCGGAATGACTCAGATCTTCGACGAAAACGGTGTTTTAGTACCGGTAACTGTATTGCAGGCAGGTCCGTGTGTTGTAACACAGGTGAAAACCGCAGACAACGACGGGTACAGTGCAATTCAGGTAGGCTTCGGCGAGAAGAAAGAAAACCGTGTGAACAAACCAATGAAAGGCCAGTTCGCAAAAGCAGGTGTTTCCTGCAAGAGATATCTGAAAGAGTTCAGATTTGAAGATGCTGAAACCTATACATTAGGACAGGAAATCAAGGCCGATATCTTTGGCGCAGGCGATAAAATCGACGCTACTGCAACAAGCAAAGGTAAAGGATTCCAGGGTGCCATCAAGAGACATGGTCAGTCCAGAGGACCTATGGCTCATGGTTCCAAATATCATCGTCACGCAGGTTCCAATGGTGCTTGCTCCGATCCGAGTAAGGTATTCAAAGGAAAAAGAATGCCAGGACAGATGGTGGAAAGAAAATCACCGTACAGAACCTGGAAATCGTAAAAGTTGACGTAGAGAACAATTTACTGTTAGTCAAAGGTGCTGTACCAGGACCGAAGAAATCCATGGTTACCATCAAAGAGACAGTAAAATGCGGTAAATAAGTTCGTTGAAAGGAGGAACACACGTAATGGCTAACGTATCTGTATTAAATATGGAAGGCAAAGAAGTTGGCAGCATGGAGCTTAATGATGCAGTGTTCGGTGTAGAAATCAACGAGCATCTGGTACATCAGGCTGTAGTGCTTCAGCTTGCAAATAATCGTCAGGGAACTCAGAAAGCTAAAACCCGTTCCGAAGTAAGCGGTGGCGGAAGAAAACCGTGGAGACAGAAAGGAACAGGTCACGCAAGACAGGGTTCAACAAGAGCTCCTCAGTGGACAGGCGGCGGAGTTGTATTCGCTCCAGTACCAAGAGATTACTCTTTCAAAATGAACAAGAAAGAGAAAAGAGCTGCATTAAAATCCGTTCTGACAAGCAAAGTTCAGGAGAACAAATTCATCGTTCTTGATGAGCTGAAACTTGCAGAGGTTAAAACAAAAGAGATGAAGAAAGTGCTTGATAACCTCAAAGTAAACAACGCACTGGTAATCATCGGAGATGACAGCGAAAACGTAGCACTTTCCGCAAGAAATATTGCCGGCGTTCAGACTGCATCTGTTAATACCATCAATGTATTCGACATGCTGAAATACAACACCATCATCGCAACCAAGAGCAGTGTTGCATCTATCGAGGAGGTGTACGCATAATGGCAGATATCAGATATTACGACGTAATCCTGAAACCAATCGTAACTGAGAAGAGCATGAACGCTATGGGCGAGAAGAAATACACATTTATGGTTCACCCGGAAGCAAACAAATCTCAGATTAAAGAAGCAGTTGAGAAAATGTTCGAAGGAACAAAAGTAAAAAGCGTAAACACCATGAACATGGACGGAAAGAACAAACGTCGTGGAATGGTAGTTGGAAAAACTGCAAAGAGCAAGAAAGCAATCGTTGCTCTGACCGAGGACAGCAAAGACATCGAAATCTTCGAAGGACTTTAATTAGCAGCTGTTCGAAATATGCACACATAAGTGCGATACGAAATGAAAGGAGAACAAAGTAATGGGAATCAAAAGCTTTAACCCATATACACCTTCCAGAAGACACATGACCTCCTCTGATTTCAACGAAATCACGAAGAGCACACCGGAGAAATCTCTGGTAGTGTCCCTGAAGAAAAACGCTGGTCGTAACAACCAGGGTAAAATCACTGTAAGACACCGCGGAGGCGGAAGCAGAAGAAAATACAGAATCATCGACTTCAAGAGAAGAAAAGATGATGTTCCGGCAATCGTTAAATCGATCGAGTACGATCCGAACAGAACAGCAAACATCGCTCTGATCTGCTATGCAGACGGCGAGAAAGCATACATCCTGGCTCCGGAAGGACTGAAAGTTGGCATGAAGGTTATGAGCGGCGCTGCTGCCGAGGTAAGACCTGGAAACTGCCTGCCGCTGTCCGAGATTCCGGTTGGTACCATGGTTCACAACGTAGAGCTTCATGCAGGCAAAGGCGGACAGCTTGTTCGTGCAGCTGGTAATGGCGCTCAGCTGATGGCTAAAGAAGGCAAATACGCAACCCTTCGTCTTCCGTCTGGAGAGATGAGAATGGTTCCGATCAACTGTCGTGCATCCATCGGTGTTGTTGGAAATGGCGAGCACAGCCTGATCAACATTGGTAAAGCAGGACGGAAACGTAACATGGGTATCCGCCCGACTGTACGTGGTTCTGTCATGAACCGAATGACCATCCACATGGTGGTGGAGAAGGAAAGACCGGTATCGGACGTCCGGGCCCGTCTACTCCTTGGGGAAAACCGGCTCTTGGCCTGAAGACCAGAGCAAAGAACAAGCAGTCTAACAAGTACATCGTAAGAAGACGCGATGGAAAAGCTTTATCGAAATAAGGAGGTAAACGATGTCTCGTTCATTAAAAAAAGGACCATTTGCAGATGAAAGCCTGTTAAAGAAAGTTGACGCTGCAAACGCTTCAGGAGATAAAACAGTCATTAAAACCTGGTCACGTCGTTCTACAATCTTCCCGTCATTCGTTGGACACACAATCGCTGTTCATGACGGAAGAAAACATGTGCCGGTATACGTTACAGAGGACATGGTTGGACACAAACTCGGTGAGTTCGTAGCAACCAGAACCTACAGAGGTCACGGCAAGGACGAGAAGAAATCCGGCGTCCGCTAAGTAGAATGATTTGAGAGAGGAGGTTTTTTAGCAATGGCTAAAGGACATAGAAGTCAGATTAAAAGAGCAAGAAATGCTAACAAAGATACCAGACCGTCTGCAAAGTTATCCTACGCTAGAATGTCTGCGCAGAAAGCTGGATTTGTTTTAGATGCAATCCGCGGTAAAGACGTAACAACCGCACTTGGTATTGTAACTTATAACCCGAGATATGCCTCCAGCGTAGTGAAAAAACTGCTGGAGTCCGCAATCGCAAACGCTGAGAACAACAACGGTCTTTCCAGAGAAAACCTGTATGTAGCTGAGTGCTTCGCTAACAAGGCTCCGACCATGAAGAGAATTCATCCGAGAGCACAGGGCAGAGCTTACAGAATCCTGAAGAGAAACAGCCACATCACGATTGTGTTAGACGAGAAATAAGGAGGACATGTCATGGGACAGAAAGTTAATCCACACGGCCTGAGAGTCGGTGTTATTAAAGACTGGGATTCCAAATGGTATGCCGAGGGTGATTTCGCAGATAACCTCGTAGAGGACTACAACATCCGCACATACCTGAAGAAGAAACTGTACAGCGCAGGTGTTTCCAAGATCGAAATCGAAAGAGCATCTGACAGAGTAAAAGTTATCATCTACACCGCAAAACCGGGCGTTGTTATCGGTAAAGGCGGAGCAGAGATCGAGAAAGTAAAAGCTGAAGTTCAGAAACTGACTGACAAAAAGCTTATCGTAGATATCAAAGAAGTAAAAAGACCGGACCGCGATGCACAGCTCGTTGCTGAGAACATTGCATTACAGCTGGAAAACCGTATTTCCTTCCGTCGTGCTATGAAGTCTACCATGCAGCGTACGATGAGAGCTGGCGCTAAGGGAATCAAAACATCTGTATCCGGACGTCTTGGTGGAGCTGATATGGCTCGTACCGAGTTCTACAGCGAGGGAACTATTCCGCTGCAGACCCTGCGTGCCGATATCGATTATGGATTCGCTGAAGCAGATACCACTTACGGTAAAGTTGGCGTAAAAGCATGGATCTACAATGGCGAAGTACTTCCAACCAGAACTAAAAAGGAAGGGAGCGAGAATTAATTATGTTAATGCCGAAGAGAGTAAAACGTCGTAAACAGTTCCGTGGTTCCATGAAGGGTAAAGCCCTCAGAGGAAACAAAATTAACTACGGTGAATTTGGTCTCGTAGCCCTTGAGCCATGCTGGATCAAATCCAACCAGATCGAGGCAGCCCGTATCGCCATGACACGTTACATCAAACGTGGTGGTAAAGTTTGGATCAAAATTTTCCCGGACAAACCAGTAACCGCACAGCCGGCTGAAACCCGAATGGGTTCCGGAAAAGGTTCTCTGGAGTACTGGGTAGCAGTAGTAAAACCAGGCCGTGTAATGTTCGAAATCGCAGGTGTTCCGGAAGAAACAGCCCGCGAGGCATTACGTCTTGCCATGCATAAGTTACCATGTAAATGCAAAGTTGTTTCTCGTGCAGACTTAGAAGGCGGTGATAACAGTGAAAACTAACGAATTTGTAAAAGATTTAAATACAAAGAGCGCAGCTGAGCTGAATGACGAATTAGTAGCTGCTAAAAAGGAACTCTTCAATTTAAGATTCCAGAATGCAACCAACCAGCTTGACAATACAAGCCGAATCAAAGAGGTTCGCAAAAATATTGCAAGAATCCAGACTGTTATTGCCCAGAAGGCAAACGCAGCTGAGTAATTAGGAGGAAAATATCGTGGAAGAAAGAAATCTTAGAAAAACTCGCGTGGGCAAAGTTGTCAGCGATAAGATGGATAAGACTATCGTGGTTGCCATCGAAGACCATGTAAAACATCCTCTGTACAAGAAAATTGTAAAAAGCACATATAAGCTGAAAGCACACGATGCAAACAACGAGTGCCATGTAGGTGATACCGTACGAGTTATGGAAACAAGACCTTTATCCAAAGATAAGAGATGGAGACTTGTGGAGATCGTTGAGAAAGCGAAATAAATAAGAGATCAGAATGCTAAAGGAGGAATACCAGCATGATTCAGCAGGAAACTAGACTGAAAGTCGCTGACAACACCGGTGCAAAAGAAATCTTATGCATTCGTGTTATGGCGGTTCTACAAGAAGATATGCCAACATTGGTGATGTAATCGTTGCTTCGGTCAAAGATGCAACACCAGGCGGCGTTGTTAAAAAAGGTGACGTAGTAAAAGCTGTTGTTGTAAGAAGCGTAAAAGGCGCTCGTCGTAAAGACGGTTCTTACATCAAATTTGATGAGAACGCAGCAGTTATTATCAAAGATGACAAAACTCCAAAAGGAACCCGTATTTTTGGACCAGTAGCCAGAGAGCTTCGTGAGAAACAGTTCATGAAGATTGTTTCCTTAGCTCCGGAAGTATTATAGGAGGACAGCTATGTCAATGAAGATTAAAAAAGGCGATACCGTAAAGGTAATCGCCGGCAAAGATAAAGACAAAACCGGCAAAGTAGTCAGCGTTGACGTAAAGAACAACCGTGTTGTTGTTGAAGGCGTAAACATGATTACAAAGCATGAGAAACCGTCTATGAGCAATCAGCAGGGCGGAATCGTTAACAAAGAAGCTCCTATCGATGCATCCAACGTAATGCTGGTTGTAAAAGGAGTTCCGACCCGCGTTGGAATCAAAGTTGAGATGGTTGAGAAAAACGGCAAAACAAAAGCTGTTAGAACCCGCGTTGCAAAAGCAAAAGAGCTGAACGGCGCAGTAATTGATTAAGGAAGAGAGGAGGCAAAACCGTGAGTAGACTGAAAGATCTTTACAACGAGCAGATCGTTGATGCAATGACCAAAAAATTTGGATACAAAAACGTGATGGAAGTGCCGAAGCTCTCCAAAATCGTAATCAACATGGGTGTTGGTGAAGCTAAGGAGAACGCTAAACTTCTGGACGCTGCAATCAGTGATATGGAAGCTATCACCGGACAGAAAGCAGTTACCACCAAAGCGAAAAATTCCGTAGCAAACTTTAAAATCCGTGAGGGTATGCCGATCGGATGCAAAGTTACCCTTCGTGGCGAGAAAATGTACGAGTTCGCAGACCGCCTGATCAACCTGGCACTGCCTCGTGTACGTGACTTCCGCGGCGTAAATCCGAACGCTTTCGATGGCAGAGGAAACTATGCTCTTGGTATCAAAGAGCAGCTGATTTTCCCAGAGATCGAGTATGATAAGTTGATAAAGTCAGAGGTATGGACATTATCTTCGTTACCACTGCTAACACAGATGAAGAAGCTCGTGAATTACTGACATTATTCAACATGCCATTCGCAAAGTAATAGGAGGAATTGATTCATGGCTAAAACAGCAATGAAAATCAAACAGCAGCGCAAAGCTAAATTCTCTACAAGAGAATACAATCGTTGCAGAATTTGTGGCCGTCCACACGCATATTTAAGAAAATACGGAATCTGCAGAATCTGCTTCCGTGAATTAGCATACAAAGGCCAGATTCCTGGCGTTAAGAAAGCTAGTTGGTAAAATTTTAGAAGGAGGCAAATTCAAATGAGTATGAGTGATCCGATTGCAGATATGCTTACAAGAATCCGTAACGCTAACACTGCAAAACATGATACAGTAGATGTTCCGGCATCCAAAATGAAAATCGCAATCGCTGATATCCTGGTAAACGAGGGATACATTGCAAAATATGAACTCAGCGATGAGGGTGTATTCCAGAATATGCACATCACCCTGAAATACGGCGCTGACAAAAACGAGAAGATCATCACCGGTCTGAAGAGAATCTCCAAACCGGGTCTGAGAATCTATGTTGCAAAGATGAGCTGCCGAGAGTACTTGGCGGACTTGGAATCGCTATTCTTTCCACAAACCAGGGTGTTATCACCGATAAAGAAGCTCGCAAGCTGCAGGTTGGCGGCGAGGTTCTGGCATTCGTTTGGTAATCTGAAACGAAACAAAGCAACTGAAAACAGAGAGAGCGTAAGGCTCTCTCCGAAAATCTAAGTTAATAGGAGGAAATTGGTATGTCACGTATTGGAAGACTGCCAGTGGCAATTCCTGCAGGTGTAACAGTAGACATCCAGGAAAACAACCACGTTGTAGTAAAAGGACCAAAAGGAACATTAGAGAGAACTCTCCCGGCTGAAATGAGCATCAAACTGGAAGACGGACATGTAGTAGTTACAAGACCGAGCGATCTGAAGAAAATGAAAGCTCTTCATGGTCTGACCAGAACTCTGATCCACAACATGGTAGTTGGTGTTAGCGAAGGCTATACCAAAACACTGGAAGTAAACGGTGTAGGTTACAGAGCTGCAAAACAGGGCAACAAATTAGTTCTGTCTCTTGGATATTCCCATCCGGTAGAGATGATCGATCCGGAAGGACTCTCCTCTGCTGTAGACGGCAACAAGATCATTGTTTCCGGTATCAGCAAAGAGAAAGTTGGCCAGTATGCTGCTGAAATCAGAGATAAGAGAAGACCTGAGCCATACAAGGGCAAGGGAATCAAGTATGCTGATGAAGTGATCAGACGTAAAGTTGGTAAGACTGGTAAGAAATAATTAAGGAGAGTGTGAACATGATTAGTAAAGTATCAAGAGCGCAGATGCGCCAGAAAAAGCATAGAAGATTACGTAATCATATCGTAGGTACTGCACAGCGTCCGCGTCTGTGTGTATTCCGCAGCAATAACCATATGTATGCTCAGATTATCGACGATACGATTGGAAATACTTTAGTTTCTGCTTCTACTCTTCAGAAAGATGTTAAAGCAGAGCTTGAGAAAACCAACAATGTAGATGCAGCAGCATATCTTGGAACCGTTCTTGGAAAGAAAGCTGTAGAAGCAGGTATTACTGAAGTTGTATTTGACCGTGGCGGATTCATCTACCAGGGAAAAATCCAGGCATTCGCAGACGCAGCTAGAGAAGCTGGGCTGGTATTCTAAGAAAGGAAGGAAAAGAACACATGAAGCATACAATTATTGATGCAAGCCAGTTCGAACTGGAAGAAAAAGTCGTATCAATTAAGCGTGTTACAAAAGTTGTTAAAGGTGGTCGTAACTTCCGTTTCACAGCTTTAGTAGTTGTCGGCGACGGCAATGGACACGTAGGCGCAGGCCTTGGAAAAGCAGCCGAGATTCCGGAAGCTATCCGCAAAGGTAAAGAAGACGCTATGAAGAAACTGGTAAGCGTAGCAATCAATGAGAACGGAAGTATCACTCATGACTACGTAGGTAAATTCGGAAGCGCAGAGGTTCTGTTAAAGAAAGCTCCTGAAGGTACTGGTGTCATCGCTGGTGGCCCAGCCCGTGCCGTAATCGAGTTAGCTGGTATTAAGAACATCCGTACAAAATCCCTTGGATCCAGAAATAAGCAGAACGTAGTTCTGGCTACCATCGCTGGTCTGTCTGAGCTGAAGACTCCAGAAGAAGTAGCAAGACTTCGCGGCAAATCTACAAACGAGATCTTTGCTTAAGGAGGATGTGAAAAATGGCAGATAAATTAAAAGTAACACTGGTGAAATCCCCGATCGGATGTGTTCCGAAACACAGAAGAACCGTGGAAGCACTGGGTCTGAAAAAAGTTAACAAGACGGTAGAACTGCCGGATAACGCAGCAGTTCGCGGCATGGTTAATCAGGTTTCTTACCTGGTTAAAGTAGAAGAAGCATAAGGAGGTACCGTAATGGACTTATCTAATTTACAGCCGGCTGAAGGTTCCAGACAGAACGATAACTTCCGCAGAGGCCGTGGACATGGTTCAGGAAATGGTAAAACAGCAGGTAAAGGCCACAAAGGACAGAAAGCACGTTCCGGAGCACCGAGACCGGGATTTGAAGGTGGTCAGATGCCTTTATACAGACGTCTTCCGAAGAGAGGTTTCAAAAACAGAAACTCCAAGGAAATCGTTGGAATCAATGTAGATGCTCTGAATCGTTATGAGGACGGAGCTGTTGTAACCGTAGAAACTATGATTGAGACTGGTCTTGTTTCCAATCCGAGAGATGGCGTAAAAATCCTTGGAAACGGTGAAGTCACCAAAAAACTCACTGTAAAAGCAAATGCTTTCAGCGAGAGCGCAAAGGCAAAAATTGAAGCGGCAGGTGGAACAGTCGAGGTGATCTAATGTTTAAGACCTTTATCAATGCATTTAAGGTCAAAGATGTTCGTCGCAAAATATTTTATGTGCTTATGATGCTTGTTGTCATCCGGTTAGGCTCTCAGATGCCTGTACCGGGTGTCAATACAAGCTTTTTGCGAATTATTTTGCAAATAATACGAATGAGGCATTCAGCTTCCTGAATGCATTCACGGGCGGCGGTTTCGACCGTTTCTCCATCTTTGCTCTGAGTATTACACCGTACATTACTTCTTCCATCATTATTCAGCTGCTCACCATTGCAATTCCACGACTTGAGGAAATGCAGCGTGACGGCGAAGAGGGAAGAAAGAAAATGACTGCGATTACTCGTTATGTGACAGTAGGTCTTGCATTGTTTGAGTCTGTTGCCATGGCAGTAGGCTTTGGACGCCAGGGACTCCTCACCACTTTTAACGCAGTTAATGTGATTGTTGTAGTGGCAGCTCTGACAGCCGGTTCTGCCTTCCTTATGTGGGTGGGAGAACAGATCAACGACAAGGGCGTTGGAAATGGTATTTCTATGGTCCTGTTAATCAACATCCTTTCCAGAATCCCGCAGGATATGGTAACCCTTTACGAAACCTTCGTAAAAGGCAAAACCATCGCGCGTGGTCTGCTGATGTGGATTATCATGCTGTTGTGATCATCGCTGTTGTTGTGCTGGTACTGATCCTGAATGGCGCTGAGAGAAGAATTCCGGTACAGTATTCCAAGAAAATGGCCGGAAGAAAAATGGTTGGCGGACAGTCATCCAATATTCCGCTGAAGGTAAATACAGCGGGCGTTATCCCGATCATCTTTGCATCATCCATCATGTCTTTCCCATCGATTATCCTGTCGTTTGTCGGAAAGTCGGATATCAAAGGCATCGGCGGAACGCTGATCAAGATGCTGAATTCCAACAACTGGTTTGACAAAACCAATCCAGTTGCTTCGCTGGGCCTGATTCTCTACATTGTCCTTGTTATTTTCTTCGCTTATTTCTATACCTCCATCACCTTCAACCCGATGGAAGTTGCAGATAACATGAAAAAACAGGGCGGCTTTATCCCAGGCATCCGCCCGGGTAAATCCACGGTAGATTATCTGAACAATCTGCTCAGCTATATTATTTTTATCGGTGCAGCAGGTCTTACCATTGTTGCAGTGATTCCATTTTTCTTTAATGGATTTTTCAAAGCGAATGTATCCTTTGGAGGTACTTCTCTGATCATTATTGCCAGCGTAATTCTGGAAACCTTAAAACAGATTGAATCCATGATGCTGGTACGCAATTACAAAGGATTCTTAAACGATTAAGGCATAAGAGGGACTGTCTGGATAAGACAGGCCCTTTCTTTTGTTTAAAGCGCTTTTAAAGAGGCTTTAACAGAGAAAATTTTTGCTATTGTGGTTTACTTTATGGTATAATAGGGTAAATTACACGCAGCGGATTGCTGCAAATTCAAACATGGGAGGAAAAGCGCATGAAAATTATTATGTTGGGGGCACCTGGTGCCGGAAAAGGTACACAGGCAAAACAGATCGCTGCAAAATATGAGATTCCTCATATTTCAACCGGCGATATCTTCCGCGCAAATATCAAAGAGGGAACCGAGCTTGGAAAGAAAGCGAAAGCATTCATGGACAAGGGAGAACTCGTTCCGGACGAGCTGACCTGCGATCTTGTTGTAGACCGTATTTCCAAACCGGACGCAGCAAAGGGCTACGTGCTGGATGGCTTCCCAAGAACGATTCCGCAGGCAGAGGCTCTGACCAAAGCCCTGGAAGCACGCGGAGAGAAAATTGACTACGCAATCAATGTGGAAGTGCCGGATGAAAACATCGTTCACCGCATGGGCGGACGCCGTGCCTGCATCGGATGCGGAGCAACGTATCATGTAGAATTCAACGCACCGAAGGTAGAAGACGTATGCGATACCTGCGGCGGCGAGCTGGTTCTCCGTGACGACGACAAACCTGAGACTGTACAGAAGAGACTGTCTGTATACCATGCTCAGACACAGCCTCTGATTGACTACTATAAGAAAGCCAATGTTCTGGTGGAAGTTGACGGAACCCAGGATATCAACGTGGTATTTCAGGATATAGTAAAGATTTTAGGAGCGTAAAGGATGTCCATATCAATTAAAACTGCCCGGGAAATTGAAAAAATGCGCCGTGCCGGTGAACTGCTGGAGAAGGTACACGATGAATTAGGCCGCGCCATCCATCCGGGAATGTCAACCTGGGAAATCAACAAGCTCGGAGAAGAGATGATCCGCAGCTTCGGATGCACTCCCAACTTTTTAAACTATAATGGGTATCCGGCTTCGATCTGCGTTTCTGTGAACGAAGAAGTGGTTCACGGAATCCCAAGTAAAAAACGGATTCTGAAAGAGGGCGACATTGTCAGCCTGGATGCGGGACTTATCTATGAAGGATACCATTCCGACGCAGCCCGCACACACGCGGTCGTGAGATCTCACCGGAGGCAAGAAAACTGGTGGAAGTAACACGCCAGGCCTTTTTTGAAGGAATCAAATACGCAAAAGCAGGCCATCATCTTCATGAGATTTCGGCGGCGATCGGTGCATACGCAGAGAGCTTCGGCTACGGCGTTGTCCGCGACCTGGTAGGCCACGGCATCGGAACGCACCTGCACGAAGATCCGGCAGTGCCGAACTTCGCACAGCCAAGCCGCGGCGTCCGTCTGCAGCCTGGCATGACGCTCGCCATCGAGCCGATGATCACAGCCGGAGGCTATGCAGTCAGATGGCTGGATGATGACTGGACCGTTGTGACAGAAGACGGCTCTCTTGCCGCACATTATGAGAACACGATTCTGATTACGGAGGGAGAACCGGAAATTCTGACACTTTCGCATACGGAGGAGGATTTATGAAACCGATTGTGAAAGGAATGTTTGCCAGAAGCCTGGCCGGCCACGATAAAGGAAAGCTGTATGTGATTTCGGATGTACAGGAGCCATACGTATTCCTGGTGGACGGAAAAATCCGTACCGCCAACCGGCCGAAAAAGAAGAAGCTGATTCACGTACAGCCGGATTACGAAATGACGGATGCGGTTCGTGATGAAGATATCCGTAAGGCATTAAAAGAAAAAAGTTGCAAAGAGTTGAAGGAGGATTAATCAATGTCTAAGGCAGATGTAATTGAGGTAGAGGGAACTGTCCTCGAGAAATTACCAAACGCAATGTTTAAAGTAGAACTGGAAAATAAACACGTTGTACTGGCTCATATCAGCGGAAAGCTGCGTATGAACTTTATCCGTATTCTTCCGGGAGACAAAGTAACCATCGAGCTGTCCCCATACGATCTGGACAAGGGACGTATTATCTGGAGAGATAAATAAGAAATACGATAAAAAAAGCCATCCGGCATGCCGGATGGCTTTTTCTCTGTATGTGTTTCTCTGTATTCATCCCCAATAACAGTAACCGTTCTACAGAACAAAGATTTCGATCACCGGCCTTCAGATTTCTGACAGCCACAAAGCAAGCACCAGTCTGCAAACCCTGCAGCATCCGCGGCGGCGGGCATCTGAATTTCTTTTCAGTCCCTTTTGAAACCTTCCAGATGTATTATGCAATATTTTAATAGAAAAAGCAATGAAAAAAGTATAAAATTTTATGAAAACTTTTTGTAAAAACCAGGAGAATTTGTGCACTTTTGAAACAAAATTTTTAAACCGTCAGAAGAAAAAGAAAAGTGAAAGACAGGAGAAAAGAGCGGCCGGAAACCGTGAAATGACAGATGAGGGCTCGAAAGCGACAGAAGAATATATGTTCGTGAATTCTGTGTGAAGTTGAAATATTTGGTTGAATTCTCAAAATAATGTGATACAATGCAATAGAGAAACTTTACGGGGAAATTTTACCGGGAAGGGTCTCCTGGGCGGTGTGGTAAAATCCATGCACCGGCAGAAATCAGGGAAACATTTTATGAAACAGCAGGCTGCAGTCTGAAAAATAATTCGGATCTGCAGCAATGGCATCGCTGCTCCTTACAGATAACAGGAAAGGAAATGTGCAATGACAAAATGGGAAGAAAAGAAAAAGGCCTTGTTGCAGCACTCTGCGTAATTGCAGTGATTGTTTACTTGCCGCTGCATATGGAATCTTCTGTCTGATCATCGAGGATGACAAATCTGCAGATGCTTCTGTTAACGGAGTAAACATTCAGGGAATGAGCAAAAAAGAAGCTGCACAGACAGTGGAACAGAAGTTTGAAGAAGATTATAAAGATACAGCTGTTACCGTTGAGCTGGATGGTCAGCAGTATACGATGAACGTATTTCCAATGCTGGGGATGGATGCTTCCGCAGAAATTGAAAAAGCATATGAAAAAGGCCATGGAAATCTTCTGGTTCGCGGTCTGGAGTGGGTCGAGATGAAACGGGGAAAGGCAGAGAAACTTTCCTATGATGTGCAGCCGACTGTGGCCCATCCAGATGAGGTGGAAGGAATTGTACAGGCATCCGGCATTCAGGATTACAACTCCATGCAGGATACTACATATGAAGTAACAGATACCGGCCTGATCGTGCATAAAGGCATTGCCGGAACCAGACCGGGATGTGGATGCCTTAAAACAGCAGATCCAGACGAATGTGACAGCAATGAATTTCCAGGATGTAATTTCCTGCCCGACGGCAGAAAATCAGCTGACGGAGCCGGATTTTGCCGGAATTGCAAGCCAGATTTATACCGAGCCGGTCAATGCGACGCTGGATCCGGACAACGGATATTCCGTTGTGGCATCGAAAAACGGAACCTCAATGGATGCGGACAGTGCGAAAGCCGAGTATGAGAGTGCAGAAGAAAATACGGATATCACGATTCCGTTTACCTTTACCGAGCCGGAGATTACAACCGAGAAGATGAACGCAAATCTGTTTAAAGACACGCTTGGAAGTTACAGCTCCAGCGCAGCAGGTGGAACGAGCGGAAGAATTCACAACGTCGGACTTACGGCATCTATCTGCAACGGACAGATCGTTCTGCCGGGAGAAACCTTCTCTTTTAATGGTGTCGTAGGTGATACAACGGCAGAAAAAGGATACCAGGAGGCAGCAGGCTATCAGGATGGCAAAGTCGTCCAGGTACTTGGAGGAGGCGAATGCCAGGTGTCCTCCACACTGTTTTCCGCTATTTTGTATACAGACCTTGATGTGTTGGAAAGAGCCAACCATTCGATGCCGGTACATTATGTGCCGTCAGGAATGGATGCAACCGTATTCTGGGATTCACCGGATTTCAAATTTGAAAATAATCATAAGTATCCGGTGAAAATTGTGATGAATATGGACAGCAGTGATACACTGACCGTAAAAATTCTCGGAACAAAAGAAAACGACTATACCATTGAGCCAAGGGTAGAGCAGATCGATGAGATGAGTAATGTAACGTATCGTGATTATAAAGATGCAAGCGGAAATGTAGTAAAATCAGAATCCGTATGCGCAAGCAAATACAAACCGCTGAATTCAGGATCATGATGCAAAAAAGATGTTACCTGTAAAAAACAGGCGAGATAGAGAAGAGAAATCTGTCCCGCCTGTTTTTTTTCTTACCGGTGGGAGAGATGAAAAAATGCACAGAAAAAGAGCAAAAAAAAATGAAAAAATATGTAAAAAATTTCTTGCATTTCCGGGAACAAAATGCTATACTATAAAACGAACTTTTGCGCGTGGACTTTTTTCTAACCCACAAAAAGAAAACGCATTCCAAAAGTTTACAACAGAAAATTCCCCTACACGGGGCGCTAAGGAGCAAAGAAAGGAGGATTCATCATGAAGGTTAGATCTTCTGTAAAACCGATCTGCGAGAAATGCAAAGTTATCAAAAGAAAAGGTAGCATCAGAATCATTTGTGAGAATCCAAAGCACAAACAGCGCCAGGGCTAATCCGTCATTAGGCTTGATCGTAATTGTGCAGATTTTAAGTGCGGCTGCAGCGAGGACGCGCGTGAATGCGTTGTTCTGCTGTTAATATTATAAAGTGAGACACCTGGCAAGTTGCAGCCAGGACACCTCCGGCGGGTGGACGCGCGGAGCGCAGACATCCCTTATAATATTGCTTAATACTCCGATCTGTCAGGTGGCAGAAGGAGAAAGGTCGTGCGAACACGGCTGGATACACGCATACCTGTATCCCAATTAGGAAAATATTAATGTTTTAGAAAAATGGAGGACAAAGTACATGGCTCGTATAGCTGGTGTAGACTTACCAAGAGACAAACGTGTTGAGATTGGTCTGACCTATATCTACGGAATCGGTAGAACAAGTGCAGATCGTATCTTAAAAGAAGCTGGAGTAAATCCGGACACACGCTGCAGAGATTTGACAGACGATGAAGTAAAGAGACTCAGCGCAGTTATCGATGAGAGTCAGGTTGTAGAAGGAGATCTTCGTAGAGAAATCGCTATGAACATCAAACGTCTGCAGGAGATCGGATGCTACAGAGGTATCCGTCATCGTAAAGGCCTTCCGGTTCGTGGTCAGAAAACAAAGACCAACGCAAGAACCCGCAAAGGTCCTAAGAGAACTGTTGCAAATAAGAAGAAATAATTTAACCAGTAGTCCAATATAAGATTAAGAAAGTGTAGGTTAGTTTTAAAATGGCAAAAGTGACAAAGAAAACGACAAAACGTCGTGTCAGAAAAAACGTTGAACACGGACAGGCACATATCCAGTCTTCCTTCAATAATACAATCGTAACACTGACTGATGCAGAAGGAAATGCTCTTTCTTGGGCAAGTGCCGGCGGTCTGGGATTTAGAGGTTCAAGAAAATCTACTCCATACGCAGCTCAGATGGCTGCAGAAACTGCTACCAAAGCAGCGCTGGTTCATGGCTTAAAGACTGTTGACGTTATGGTAAAAGGACCAGGATCAGGTCGTGAAGCTGCAATCCGTGCCCTTCAGGCATGCGGTCTTGAAGTTACAAGCATCCGCGACGTAACACCGGTTCCGCACAACGGATGCCGCCCACCAAAACGTAGAAGAGTCTGATTAGGAGGTTAAGAACATGGCAGTAAATAGAGTACCAGTCCTGAAAAGATGCAGATCCCTCGGAATGGATCCTGTATATCTTGGAATTGATAAGAAGTCCACAAGACAGCTGAAAAGAGCAAACAGAAAAATGTCTGAGTATGGTCTTCAGTTAAGAGAAAAACAGAAAGCAAAATTCATCTACGGCGTTCTGGAGAAACCTTTTGTTAACTATTACAAAAAGGCTGACAGAATGGAAGGACAGACTGGTGAGAACCTGATGATCCTTCTTGAGCTCCGTCTGGACAACGTTCTGTTCCGTATGGGAATGGCTAGAACCAGAAAAGAAGCACGTCAGATCGTTGACCACAAACACGTTCTGGTTAACGGCAAACAGGTAAATATCCCGTCTTACCTTGTAAGCGCTGGTGATACCATCGAAATCAAAGAGGGTAAAAAATCCTCTCAGAGATATAAAGACATCGTAGAGGTTACAGGCGGCCGTCTGACTCCGGAATGGATCGAGGCTGATCTTGAGGCACTCAAAGGTGTTGTAAAAGAGCGTCCTACCCGCGAAATGATCGATGTTCCGGTTGACGAAGTGCAGATCGTCGAGCTGTATTCTAAATAAAGAATCGCCATACGCGGAAGGCTTTATTCCCATGAGTAATGAGCCAACCAATTTAAAAGGAGGGGCTTTCGAGTGTTTGATTTTAACAAACCGAAAATTGAAATTACTGAGATTTCTGATGACAAGAAGTACGGCAGATTTGTGGTTGAACCTCTGGAAAGAGGCTACGGTATCACATTAGGTAATTCTCTTCGCAGAATTATGCTTTCTTCCCTCCCTGGAGCAGCAGTAAGCCAGGTTAAAATCGAGGGCGTTCTTCATGAATTCAGCTCCATCCCTGGAGTAAAAGAAGACGTTACAGAAATCATCATGAACCTGAAGAGCCTTGCAATCCGCAATAACAGCGAAACCAACGAAGCAAAAGTTGCTTATATTGAGTTCGAGGGCGAGGGAGTTGTAAGAGCATCCGATATTCAGGTAGATCAGGATATTGAGATCATGAATCCGGATCAGGTAATCGCAACCCTGAACGGCGGCCCGGACAGCAAGCTGTACATGGAGCTGACGATCACAAAAGGCCGCGGTTATATCAGTGCTGACAAAGGCAAGAGCGATGACATGCCGATCGGCGTTCTCGCTGTGGATGCTATCTATACACCGGTTGAGCGTGTAAACCTCAAAGTGGAGAACACCCGTGTAGGTCAGATTACCGATTACGATAAACTGACACTGGATGTTTACACCAGAGGAACACTGGATCCGGACGAGGCAGTCAGCCTGGCAGCTAAGGTTTTAAGCGAGCATCTGAAACTCTTCATCGATCTGTCTGAGAATGCGAAGACAGCAGAAGTTATGATCGAGAAAGAGGACAATGAGAAAGAGAAAGTTCTGGAGATGAACATCGACGAGCTTGAGCTTTCCGTGCGTTCCTATAACTGCTTGAAACGTGCCGGTATCAATACCGTAGAAGAGCTGTGCAACAAAACTTCCGAAGACATGATGAAGGTTCGTAACCTGGGCCGCAAGTCTCTGGAAGAGGTACTTGCAAAGCTGAAAGAACTGGGACTGTCACTGAGTCCTGGGGACGGAGAATAAATCACAGCGATTTATCTTTCCGTTTGATTTGTAGACGAAAACCCCCTGTCAGTAAGTCCGAGGCAGCATGACTTGCGGGTTCCACAAATGGAGGAAAATTTAAAATGGCAAAATATAGAAAACTTGGCAGAACATCTGACCAGAGAAAAGCATTATTAAGAAACCAGGTAACCAACCTTCTGTATCACGGAAAAATCGTTACCACTGAGACCAAAGCGAAAGAGATCCGCAAGATCGCTGAAAGCATGATCGCACTGGCTGTAAAAGAGAAAGATAACTTTGAGACCGTTACCGTTACTGCTAAAGTAGCTCGCAAAGATGCTGATGGCAAACGTGTGAAAGAAGTAAAAGACGGCAAAAAAGTTACCGTATACGATGAAGTTCAGAAAGAGATCAAAAAGATCTTCCGTCCAGACTTCACGCTAGACGTCAGATGGCAAGCTTCTTCTATCCTGTAACAGAGGTTCCGACCGAAGCAGCAGGACGCAAGAAAAACACCAAGTCCATCGATATGCCACAGAAAATGTTCGATGAGATCGCTCCGAAATATGCAGACCGTAACGGCGGATATACCCGTATCATCAAGATCGGACCGCGTAAAGGTGATGCAGCTATGGAAGTTGTAATCGAGCTGGTTTAATCTGTAAATAGTTTTGAAATTCGCAGGGGCTGCCTCTTAGTAGGTGGCTCCTGTTTTGTTGCATATCATATTTTATATGACACAATTGCGAAATTGTGGCAATGTACGGGGTTGCATCTGCTTTGCGAATAAGGTACAATACAGAATACAGAACAGCTAAAATGGGATACAAAGGAGAGCATTTGCATGGAGAGCAAGAAAAAAATGTTGTTTATTTTTTAATCCGTTTTTCCGGAAAAGCGCAGATTAAAAGTAAACTGTTTGAAATTATCGATGTTTTTGTAAAAGGCGGATATGAAGTCATTGTCCACCCGACGCAGGCAGTCGGAGATGGTTTCGAAAAGACAAAGGAGCTTGCGCCGCAGGTGGATCTCGTTGTCTGCAGCGGGGGCGACGGAACACTGGATGAAGTTGTCAGCGGTCTGATGGAAGTGGATCAGCGCGTTCCGATCGGTTATATTCCGGCCGGAAGCACCAATGACTTTGCAAACAGTCTTTCTATTTCAAAAGATATGGTACAGGCGGCAAAGGATATCATCGAGGGAAACCTGTATTCCTGTGATGTGGGAGCGTTCAACAACGACAGTTTTGTCTACATCGCTGCATTCGGCCTTTTCACGGATGTTTCCTATGAGACAGACCAGCACATGAAAAACATTCTCGGCCATCTGGCATACCTGCTGGAGGGATCCAAACGGATCTGGAATGTGCCGACGTACTGGATTAAAGTCGAGGCAAACGGGGAAACCTTTGAGGGAGAGTATATCTACGGTATGGTGACGAATGCCAAGTCCGTCGGCGGCTTCAAAAACCTGCCTGGACAGGATGTACGCCTGGATGATGGACTCTTCGAGGTAACCCTGATCAAACGCCCGAAAACCCGCTGGAACTGAATGAGATCATTGCGTCCCTGCTGATGCAGGAGGATCACACAGACCTCATCGATTCGTTCAAGACCGACCGCATCATCATCGAGTCCAACCAGGAGATTTCCTGGACTCTGGACGGCGAATACGGCGGAGATCACGGCTATGTCTGCATCGAAGCGCGCAAACATGCCATGGAACTGGTTCTGAATAATAAGTAGGCACGGCTTTTTGATAAGTTTTTCACAAAAAAGTGCAAAAAAATGGATTTCGCCACGAAAACCATTTGGCATTTGCAGAAAGATGTTGTATAATAAAACCAGTTATGAAAGTAACAAGTATGCCGTAAGCCTGAAAACGGTACACGGCACAATTACAGACACAGGAGGTCATTTGAGCTATGTTAGTATCAGCAAAAGAAATGTTGGACAAAGCAAAAGCCGGCCACTATGCAGTTGGTCAGTTTAACATCAACAACCTGGAGTGGACAAAATCCATCCTTCTTACCGCACAGGAGATGAATTCTCCGGTTATCCTTGGCGTATCTGAGGGTGCAGGAAAATACATGACAGGTTTCAAAACTGTAGCTGCTATGGTAAAAGCTATGATCGAAGAGCTGAACATCACTGTTCCGGTTGCTCTGCATCTGGACCACGGAACCTACGAAGGATGCTACAAATGCATCGAAGCAGGTTTCTCATCTATCATGTTTGACGGATCTCACTATCCGATCGAAGAGAACGTTGCAAAAACAAAAGAACTGGTAGCTGTCTGCAAAGAGAAAGGAATGTCTCTGGAAGCAGAAGTTGGTTCTATCGGTGGAGAAGAAGACGGCGTTATCGGCATGGGCGAGTGCGCTGATCCGAACGAGTGCAAGATGATTGCAGACCTCGGTGTAGATATGCTTGCAGCAGGTATCGGCAATATCCACGGTGTATACCCGGCTAACTGGCAGGGACTGAGCTTTGAGACTCTGGCAGCTGTACAGGAGCTGACAGGAACTATGCCGCTCGTTCTTCACGGTGGTACAGGTATCCCGGATGACATGATCAAGAAAGCCATTGACCTTGGCGTTTCCAAAATCAATGTAAATACAGAGTGCCAGCTTGCATTCGCAGCAGCTACACGTAAATACATCGAAGAGGGCAAAGATCAGCAGGGTAAAGGATTCGATCCTCGTAAACTCCTTGCTCCTGGCGCAGAAGCTATCAAAGCTACTGTAAGAGAAAAAATCGAACTGTTCGGTTCTGCAAACAAAGCCTGAGTTTAAGCACGAAAATGCTGTGCAGGATTCCTGGGGGACTTCCTCCTCAGGGTCCGCACAGTATTTTTTTTCGCGAGCAACGAGTCGAAGTCCGTGCTTGCACGAGACCTTGACGACTGCCGCGAAAGCTTTCATCGAATCCGCTAATTTTTTCGCCTGAATTAGGAAAGTTTTGTAAAATAATACGAAAAAGGGACTGAGTTCAAAAAAGCACTTGCGTTTTTTAAGTTTTTGAGTTATTTTAGTATCAGTTGGAAATCAAATCCATATGCGAATGTAAAACAAGGGCGTTCTACAAAAACTTAGCTTTCCTTAGCTGCTTTTTGAGAACCCCTTTTTCTTGTATCAGGACCTTTTTAGAGTCCGGCGGGAAGGTCGCATCGCAAAAATTCACAAATGGAAAAGGAAGAAAGAAAATGGGAGAATATGTAAATCCGGCCAAAATCTTTGGCGAAAATGTATTCAATGACACTGTAATGCAGGAACGTCTTCCAAAAAATGTTTACAAGAAGCTGAAAAAGATCATCGAAGAAGGCGGTGAGCTGGATCTTGCTACTGCAGATACGATTGCACATGAGATGAAAGAATGGGCAATTGAAAAAGGAGCAACACACTATACACACTGGTTCCAGCCGCTGACTGGTACAACTGCAGAAAAGCACGATTCTTTTATCACAGCACCGATGCCGAACGGCAAAGTACTGATGAGCTTCTCCGGTAAAGAGCTGATCAAAGGCGAGCCGGATGCATCTTCTTTCCCGTCCGGTGGACTGCGTGCTACCTTTGAGGCAAGAGGATATACAGCATGGGACTGCACCTCACCGGCTTTCGTTCGTCAGGACGCAGCAGGCGCAACCCTCTGCATTCCGACTGCATTCTGCTCCTACACAGGAGAGGCGCTTGACCAGAAAACACCGCTTCTTCGTTCCATGGAAGCTCTGAATGTACAGTCCCTGCGTCTGTTAAAACTGTTCGGAAACACCACTTCCAAGAAAGTAACTCCTTCCGTAGGACCGGAGCAGGAATACTTCCTGGTAGATGCAGAGAAATTCCTGCAGAGAAAAGACCTGATCTACACCGGCCGTACCCTGTTCGGCGCAATGCCTCCAAAAGGACAGGAGATGGACGATCACTATTTCGGAACCATCCGTCAGAGAATTGCTTCCTTTATGAAGGAGGTCAACATTGAGCTGTGGAAGATGGGCGTTACCGCAAAGACACAGCACAATGAGGTTGCACCGGCACAGCATGAGCTGGCTTCCATCTATTCCGAGGCAAACGTAGCAGTCGACAACAACCAGCTCGTAATGCAGACCTTAAAGAGAGTTGCATGCCAGCACGGACTGAAATGCCTGCTGCATGAGAAACCGTTCGCAGGTGTCAACGGTTCCGGAAACATAACAACTGGTCCATCACCACAGATGACGGCATCAACCTTCTTGAGCCGGGCAAAACACCGCACGAGAACATTCAGTTCCTGCTTGTGTTAAGCTGCGTCCTGAAAGCTGTTGATGTTCACGCAGATCTGCTCCGTGAGTCCGCAGCCGATCCAGGAAACGATCACAGACTGGGAGCCAACGAGGCGCCGCCGGCCATCATTTCCGTATTCCTTGGCGAGCAGCTGGAGGACGTTGTTGAGCAGCTGATCAGCACCGGAAATGCAACCAAGAGTAAAAAAGAGGGCGTTCTGGAGACTGGTGTTAAGACGCTTCCGGATCTCAAGAAAGACGCTACCGACCGTAACAGAACCTCACCGTTCGCCTTCACCGGAAACAAATTCGAGTTCCGTATGGTTGGTTCCCGTGACTCCGTTGCAGCTCCGAACATCGTACTGAACACCATCGTTGCAGAAGCATTCCGCGATGCATGCGATGTACTGGAAGGCGCTGAAAACTTTGAGGACGCTGTCCATGATCTGATCAAGAAGAACTTAAGTGAGCATCAGAGAATCATCTTCAATGGCGACGGATATGCAGATGAGTGGTTAGCTGAGGCAGAGAGAAGAGGACTTCCGAACATCAAATCCATGGTGTACGCAATCCCGGCACTGACCACTGATACCGCAATCAAACTGTTCGGCGATTTCAAAGTATTCACCGAGGCAGAGCTGGTATCCCGTGCAGAAGTTAAATTCGAGAACTATGCAAAGACCATCAACATCGAAGCAAAGACCATGATCGACATGGCAAGCAAACAGATCATCCCGGCAGTCATCAAATATGCGACTTCCCTGGCTGGATCCATCAACACCATCACCGCAGCAGGTGTTACGGCAGTTGGTGTACAGAAGAATCTGCTGAACGAGACAAGTGCACTGCTTGAGGAGACCCAGAAAGCACTCGACGAGCTGATCGCAATCGAGAATGCAGGATGCGAGATGGAAGACGGCGAAGCAAAAGCAAAATACTACTACGAGAAAGTTGCTCCGGCTATGGAGCACTCCGTGCACCGGTTGACAAACTGGAAATGATCGTAGACAAAGAGATGTGGCCGATGCCGTCCTACGGCGATCTGATGTTTGAGGTTTAACCCTAGTAGACAAGAAGTCTCCCACTTCTAAAGCGGTGGGATGAATTGTTAAAAGAAACACAACGGCAGTGGCGGGCGGAGAGAAATCGGTATCCTCCACTGACATGAGGCAAGTCACAGTCGAACTATTTTCGACATGTCAGACTCCGTGAAAATACCGACTGTGAGTTGAAACAATCCGCAGACGATCCGCTAAATTGTAAAAATTCTGTGAAAACAGGGCAGAAAAAGAGGCTGTTTTTGACAACAGCCTCTTTTTTTAGTATAATGGGGATTAGCTGTTGCCAGAAGAAAAGGGCGGACAGCGCTGTCGGAAGAAACGGCAGGAAAACATGGAGGAAACGCTTCTGGATTTCGAAGGAAAACAGAAGTATACAGAACTATGAATGCAGAACTGGAAATTTTAGGTGTGAAGCTGAAACATTACCACGTTGATGCGGCGATGGAGATTGTGGAGGAATACCTCTCGAATGATAAGCTGAACACCATCGGGATTGTGACGATGCAGATGCTGATGCAGGCGAGCAAGGAACCGACGTGGAAACAGTATATCGAAGATCTGGATCTGACGGTCATCGGGGAAACCGAAGTGCTGGAGGCAGCAGGAATCGACCCGGAGACGCGTCCTATGAGGAAGTGGAGACGAACGAGTTCATCGCACGCTTTTTCTGGGGACTGATTCAGAAAAAAGCCGGATTTTCGTACTGGGCGACACTGGGGAAGAACTGCAGACACTGCAGAAATATCTGACAGAAACGTATCCCGGCATTGAGATCGGAGGCGGTGCTGTCGTCGAGACGCTGGAGGAATCCGCGTTTGACAGCCTGGTCAACGAGATCAACAGCCAGACGACGGACGTGATTGTGAGCGGCCTTGCGGGAACGCGGCAGGATCGTTTCGTTCTGGAAAACAGCAGCAAAATCAGCGCGAAAATCTGGCTGAGCCTTGGCGAACACTCAACACTGCAGAACGAGGCCGGTATAAAAACGAGCTGGTGGGGAACTCTGCTAAAGAAGAATACGTTCAAGCGGATGGTAACAAAATATAACAGCGAAAAGGACGGTTGAAGTTCATGAACTGGATACGGAACAAACAGCAGTGGAGAGATTATCTGCTGATTACGCTGGGAACCGCGGTCATGGCGGTTGCGACCAGCTCGATTTACGACCCGGCGGGGCTTGTTACCGGAGGATTTTCCGGTCTTGCAATCGTCATCAAACAACTGAGCCAGATGCTGTTCGGAAAAGGAGTTCCGCTCTGGGTGACGAACCTTGTGCTGAACATTCCGCTCTTTCTTTTTGGAATCCGCATGAGCCGTGATTTTCTTGTGAAAACCATTTTTGGAACCCTGATGAACACGTTCTGGTTTGCCGTTCTCCCGGTTCTGCAGCTGGTGCCGGATGACAGGATGCTCTCCGCACTTTTTGGCGGCGTTCTGATGGGAGCAGGCATCGGCCTCGTCTTCATCGGAAACGGTACGACGGGCGGAACGGATATGATGGCGGCTCTGATCCAGAGAAAGCTGCGCCACTATTCCGTTGCACAGGTTATGCAGGTGCTTGATGGAATCATCGTCATCGCCGGTATTTTTGTCTTCGGTATCCACGCTTCGCTCTATGCGATCGTGGCAATCTACGTGACGACGAAAATGACGGATGCCCTGATGGAAGGTATGAATTATGCGAAATCCGCGTTTATCATTACCGCGCATCCGGAGCAGGTAGCCGATGAGCTCATGGAAGAACTCGACCGCGGCGCGTCCGGCATCCACATCAAGGGAATGTACACGGGCGAAGAGCGTATGATGGTATTCTGTGTTGTGGGCAAAAAACAGATCCCGCAGCTCAAACAGATCGTAGGAACGATCGATCCGGACGCGTTTGTCGTTGTGTCGGATGCAAGAGAGGTCTTAGGAGAGGGCTTCCAGACGGATTTCTCCTGACCTTTTTACGTATTTTGTGGTATAAATGTTGTGTTTTCTCTTCCTTTTTTGTCTATTTTGTATTAAAATAAGTATATCTGTGAGGTACTTTGCATCAGGAGCAGAACCATGGGGGTGTGGATATGCCTGGCAATGAAAGCGGGTGCAGCCGGAGACAAACTATAGGATGAAAGAGGGAAGAAAATATGATTTCAAATCAGATTTTACAGAGTACCATTGAGGGAATCAAAAACATTTCGCGTGTCGAACTCTGCGTGACTGATATAGAAGGAAAAGTTCTGGTAACAACTTTTCCGGAGGTTGAGATCAGCCAAAATGATATTGTAACGTTTGCGCAGTCTCAGGCAGATTCCCAGACCATGAAAAATTATCAGTTTTTTAAAGTATACGATGAACACCAGCTGGAGTACATTCTGGTTGTAAAAGGCGGAAACGATGACATTCACCTGATCGGAAAAATGGTTACCTTCCAGATCCAGGGTCTTTTAACCGCCTACAAGGAGCGCTTTGATAAGGACAACTTTATCAAGAACCTGCTGCTCGACAACCTGCTGCTGGTCGACATCTACAACAGGGCGAAGAAGTTACATATTGAAGTGGAAGCACGCCGCCTTGTATTTATTCTTGAGACAAATCCGGATAAGAACAGCGGGGCGCTCGAGAGCGTCAAGAGTCTGCTCGGTACCAAATCCGGTGACTTTATAACTGCAGTTGATGAGAAAAACATCATCATCGTAAAAGAACTTGCTCCAGGTGAGGATTATGCCCAGATGAACAAAGTGGCAGCCACCATTCTGGAAGCAGCAGGAAGAGATGAGGAGGGGAAAACCCACGTTGCTTACGGTACCATTGTCAAGGAGATCAAAGAAGTATCGCGTTCCTACAAAGAAGCCAGAATGGCGATGGACGTCGGAAAAATCTTCTCCGCTGAGAATGATATCTATGCATACAGCTCACTGGGTATCGGCCGTCTGATTTACCAGCTTCCGATCCCACTGTGCAAAATGTTCATCAAAGAGATTTTTGGCAACAAATCGCCGGATGACTTTGATGAAGAGACACTGACAACGATCAATAAATTCTTTGAAAATTCTCTGAATGTCTCGGAAACCTCGAGACAGCTTTATATACACCGAAATACCTTGTCTATCGGCTGGATAAGCTGCAGAAGAGCACGGGACTCGATCTTAGAGTTTTTGAAGATGCGATCACATTCAAGATTGCGCTTATGGTTGTGCAGTACATGAAATACATGGAAACGCTCGATTATTAAGCGAGAACCCTTGAAGGAGGAATTGCATGATAACATTGGATAGTGTAAGTAAGAGTTACGCGAAAGGCCAGCCGGCCGTCAACAACGTATCCTTACACATCGAGAAGGGGGAATTCGTCTTTATCGTGGGAAACAGCGGTTCTGGAAAATCGACGCTGATCAAGCTCCTTTTGAAAGAACTCGAGCCCACATCCGGTACCATTAAGGTAAACGGACAGATCTTAAATAAAATGAAACGCTGGAGAGTGCCGAAATACCGCCGCGGTGTCGGCGTCGTATTCCAGGATTTCCGCCTTTTAAAAGACCGGAATGTCTATGAAAACGTAGCATTCGCACAGCGTGTCATCGAGAAACCGAACCGCGTCATCAAAAAGCGCGTGCCGGAAGTCCTGACGCTGGTCGGACTGGCAGAGAAGTACAAATCCTTCCCGAAGGAGCTTTCCGGAGGAGAGCAGCAGCGAGTTGCCGTGGCAAGAGCCATTGTCAACCGGCCTGACATTCTTCTGGCGGACGAGCCGACCGGAAACCTGGACCCGGGAAACTCCATGGAGATTATGAAGCTCCTGGAGGAAATCAACAACAGAGGAACGACCGTTCTTGTGGTAACCCACAACCGTGAGATCGTCAACTCCATGAAAAAACGCGTTATTACCATGCGAAAAGGCGTGGTAGTCAGCGATGAGAAGGAGGGCGAGTACCATGAGGTTTAGTACACTGGGCTACAGCATCAAACAGGGTGTCAAAAACATCTGGAGAAACAAGATGTTCTCGCTGGCATCCATCGCAACCATGGGAGCCTGTATCTTTCTGTTCGGTATCTTCTTTGCGGTTGTCATCAACTTTAACTACATCGTAAAAAATGCCGAGACAGACGTATCCATGACCGTCTTCTTCAACGAAGATGTGGATCAGGCGACGATCGATGAGATCGGAACGGAGATCAAGGCCAAGACCGATGTGGTCAAGGAATGTAAGTATGTTTCCGCGGATGAGACGTGGGAAAACTTTGCAAAACAGTATTTCGAAGGAAAAGAGGAATACAAGGACGGCTTTAAGCCAAACGACAACCCGCTCGCAACTTCTGCTCACTACGAGGTTTACGTATACCAGGTAGAGACGCAGGATGCGCTGGCTGAGTATATCCGCTCGCTGGACGGTGTCCGTGAGGTTAAACAGGCCGAGGGTGCAACAACAACGTTGACGACGATGAACCGTGTCATTGGCTACGTTTCCATCGCGATCATCCTGATTCTTCTTGCCGTATCTGTTTTCCTGATCAGCAATACCGTCACGATCGGTATTTCGGTCCGGAAAGAGGAGATCGGTATCATGAAGCTGATCGGTGCGACGAACCTGTTTGTAAGGGCTCCGTTCCTGATCGAGGGTATCCTGATCGGTCTTGTCGGAGCAGCGATTCCGCTGGGGCTGCTGTACGTTGTATACAACAGAGTCATCAGCTACGTTATGACGGAGTTCAGCGTACTGTCGAACTTTATGGCATTCATGCGATATCGGCCGTATTCCGGATTCTGCTTCCGGTCGGACTCATTCTCGGTATGGGAATCGGACTTGTCGGCAGTATCTTTACGATTCGAAAACACTTGAAAGTCTGATAGGATTAGACAATATAATAAAGTAAAAATAAGTCCCGGAATCCGTCAAAAGATTCCGGGATCTTTCGATTGGGAGGCATATTTTGGAAGAACTGATGAAGGAAGAAAAAGAGGGCGTAAAAGCGGCAGAGCAGGAAAAACCGAAAAAGCGCAGAAACAGAAAGAAAAACCGAAAAAATGAGATGCGGAAGAGCTACTTTGCGGGCATGATTTCCATGCTGGCGATTGTAATGATCGTGCTTGTCGGAACAACGTTTCTTTGGCCGGGAAGCAGTGCGGACCACCCCGGCGGCTTCTGGTCGTGGCGGAAGACGGCGGCGATCAAAGCGATGATCAGCCAGCTTTACGCGGGCGATGTGGATGACACAGAGCTGTCGGATGCGATGTATAAAGGGATGATCAGCGGCCTCGGCGACAAGTATTCTACGTATTACACGAAAGAGGAATACGAAGCGATCAAGACAGCGCAGGAGGGTTACTATCAGGCATCGGTGTTACGGTGACGCTGGACGGCGATAAGCTGCAGGTCACCGGCGTACAGGACGATACCCCGGCGGCGAAGGCCGGTATTCAGGCGGATGACCGCATTGTGAAGATTGACGGGCAGACACTCGAAGGCTTAAGCCTCAACGATGCGGTCGGTCTTCTGAAAAACAGCGAGAACGACACCGTGACGCTTTCCATCGAGCGGGAAGGCGAGGCGGATCTGATTGAAACGGAAGTCACAAAAGAGAAGCTTGCGGCGATTGTGGCAGACGGTAAAATGCTGGACGACAAGATCGGCTATCTGGCCATCAGCGAGTTTACAGGGCTTACCTCCGAGCAGTTCCAGAAAGCATACCAGTCACTGCAGGATCAGGGCATGGAGCGCCTGATCATCGATCTGCGCGGCAATCCGGGCGGCCTCGTGACGGCAGTCTGCGACACCCTGCGCCAGATCCTGCCGGAGGGACTCATCGTGTATACCGAGGATAAAAATGGAAAACGGGAAGAGTATACCTGCGACGGCGATACTCCGATCTCGATTCCACTCGTCGTGCTGGTCAATGAAAATACGGCAAGTGCGGCAGAAATCTTCACGGGAGCAGTCAAAGATTACGGCATCGGAACGATTGTCGGAACGACGACATTCGGAAAAGGCATTGTTCAGAATACATTCCAGCTCTCGGACGGCAGCGTGGTGAAACTGACGATTGCCCATTATTACACGCCGCTCGGAAACGACATCCACAAGGTCGGCATTACGCCGGATGTCGAGGTGGAGCTGCCGGATGACGCGACGAGCGATGTGCAGCTCGAAAAAGCGTTGGAAGTTGTCAAAGGACTGGAAAGTGCGGAATAAAATAAGAATTTTCACAGAAAAGCAGGAAAAAGGTAGGAAAAAAAGCACGAACGTGTTATCTTAGTAGAGGAGCCGAAAACAGATCTTGGCAGGCTCTAAAAGAAAGTGAGGAAAGACAGATGAACTTTACAGAAAGAAGAAAACAGGTTTTTGATAAAATGGACCAGGATTCCGCACTGCTTTTGTTTTCCGGAATCGAGCTGCATGTCAGCGCAGACGAATATCTGCCGTTTGAAGCAAACCGCAACTTTTTCTATCTGACCGGTCTTCGCAGAGATCACATGATCCTGATGATGAAAAAGACCGCAAAAGAGGAGAAATCCATTCTGTTTATCGAGGAAGCGGATCTGAACCAGGAGAGATGGTTTGGAAGAAAAGTAACCGTATCCGAGGCACAGGAGATCACCGGAATCGATGACGTTCGTTTCCTGGATTCCTTTGAGGGCATGGTAAACCGTCTGATGGCACGCGAGGACATCGGAACCCTGTATTTCGACTGCTACCGCTATCAGGTCGAGGATCTGCCGGATTACAACATGGTAAAGGCAGAGGAGTTCGCAAAGAAATTTCCAGGCAGACCGATTAAAAACATTGCTCCTGTCATCGCAGCACTGCGGATGCAGAAAGATGAGGATGAGATCGCTCTCGTCCGCCAGGCAATCAAGATCACCGACGACGCGCTGAAATTCGTGATGAAGAATCTGAAACCGGGCTGCACCGAGTATCAGGCACAGGCTGATTTCGAGTACAAGATTTTCCACGAGGGAGCAGACGGAACCGCATTCCCGACGATCGCAGGAAGCGGTGCAAACGGAACGATGCTGCACTACGACACCAACCGTGACGTGTGCGAGGATGAGACCCTGCTTCTGATGGACCTCGGAGCAAAATTCCAGGGCTACTGCGCAGATATCACCAGAACGTATCCAGTCAACGGAAAATATACGGACCGTCAGAGACAGGTTTACGACGTTGTTCTGGCAGCAAACCGCGCCGTTGCAAAAGCAGCAAAACCGGGTATGACATTAAAAGAGCTCGACGATATTGCAAAGGATGTTCTCGGCGAGGGTTGTGTGAAACTTGGCCTGATCGAGAAGAAAGAGGATGTCGGAACCTATTACATGCACGGCGTTTCCCATCACCTCGGCATCGATGTACACGATGTGACCGCGGCATGGAACGACAAGCTGCGTCCAGGCGCCATCATCACCGATGAGCCGGGTCTTTATATTGACGAGTGGGAGATCGGAATCCGGATCGAGGATGATATCCTGATTACAGAGGACGGATGCGAGGTTCTTTCCGAGAATCTGATGCGTGATCCAGACCAGATTGAAGCCTTTATGCAGGAAAAAGAGGCGTAAGAAAAAAACTATGGAGGATTTAGTTAGATGAAAATTGCAGTTACATACGATAACGGGAATATTTTCCAGCATTTTGGAAAAACAGAGAATTTTAAGGTTTACGAAGTAGAAGACAATCAGGTGGTTTCCAGCGAAGTGATCGGATCCAACGGAACCGGCCACGGCGCACTGGCAGGCCTTCTTTCCGAGCAGGGCGTGGATGTTCTGATCTGCGGCGGCATCGGCGGCGGTGCACAGGCTGCTCTTGCTGAGGCAGGCGTAGAGCTCTGCTCCGGAGCGGAGGGAGATGTGGATGCAGCGGTGGAAGCTTACTTAAACGGAACGCTCACATCTGCGGGTGCAACCTGCGATCACCACGATCACGAGGAAGGCCATTCCTGCGGCGACCACTGCGGAAGCATGAGGAAGAGGAGAGCTCCTGCGGCGGTTCCTGCGGAACTGCGGCGGCGGATGCGGTGCACCGACTCCGGTTATGGAAGGTAAGAATGTCGGAAAAACCTGCCGTACCCACTACAGAGGAACCTTCAACGATGGAACCCAGTTTGATTCTTCCTACGACCGCGGCGAACCGCTCGAGTTCATCTGCGGTGTGGGCCAGATGATCCGCGGCTTCGATGCAGCCGTTGCAGAGATGGAAGTCGGCGAAAAGTCAACATCCATCTGATGCCGGAGGAGGCTTACGGAATGCCAGATCCGAACGCAATTTTTACCGTTGCGATCGCACAGCTTCCGGGAGCAGAGGAAGTAGAGGTCGGACAGCAGGTTTATCTGCAGAACCAGTACGGCCAGCCGTTCCCGGTAAAAGTTACCGCGAAAGACGAGACCAATATCACGTTTGATGCCAACCATGAGATGGCTGGAAAAGAGCTGAATTTTGAGATTGAGCTGGTTGAAGTGAAATAAAAAAATGCATAAAAAGAGTGTCAGGACGAAGGAGCCAGGCACTCTTTTTTGATGCGCAGAAAAATCAACGATTCCCATTTCCGATTTCCGTTATTTTTTGTAAAAGTAAACAAAAAATGACCAAAATTCATTTTTTACCATTTCAAATATTGACTAATAGTCATTTAAGTTGTAAGATGTGGTACTAGAAAAACAAGTTAAAAATGAATCAGAGGAGATGAATGAAAATGGTTAAAGTTGGCAAATGGATTGCCAAGCACAGGATTCTGATGCTGATCATTGGATTTCTGCTGATTATTCCGTCAGTCATCGGAATGGCAGCAACGAAAGTAAACTATGATCTGCTCAGCTATCTGCCGGAGCATCTGGAAACTGTAAAAGGACAGGACATTCTGGTAGATGAATACGGCATGGGTGCGTTCTCCATGGTTGTCGTGGAAAACATGGAAATGAAGGACGTACAGAAACTCGAAGAAAAATTCGAGCAGGTAAACCACGTAAAAGAAGTTTTATGGTATGACGATGTGGCAGACATCAGCGTGCCGGTTGAGATGATCCCGGAAAAACTCCGGAAAGCATTCTACAATGGGGATGCAACCATGATGCTCGTTCTGTTCGACAATACGACTTCTTCCGATGACTCCATGGAGGCAATCGAGGATCTTCGTAAAATTGCGAACGAGCAGTGCTTCATCGGCGGTATGACCGGTGTTGTTACCGATATCAAAAACGTAGCATTAAAGGAGCTTCCGGTTTACGTTGTTATTGCGGCAGCTTTAAGTCTTGTTGTTATCGAGCTTACCTCGACTTCCTTTGTTGTTCCGATTCTGTTCCTGTTAAGTATCGGACTGGCAATCCTTTACAACCTTGGAAGCAACGTCTTTCTTGGTGAAACATCCTATATCACAAAAGCGCTGACTGCTGTACTGCAGCTTGGTGTTACGATGGACTATTCCATCTTCCTGCTGAATAGCTTCGAGGAAAATAAAAAGCGTTTCCCGGGTGACAAAGAGCGTGCCATGGGTCATGCAATCGCCAATACCTTCAAGTCTGTAGCCGGAAGCTCCGTTACTACGGTAGCCGGTTTCCTGGCACTTTGCGTTATGACCTTTTCCCTTGGCCGCGACCTTGGTATTGTTATGGCAAAAGGTGTTCTGATCGGCGTTGTCTGCTGTGTCACCGTCCTGCCGGCCATGGTTCTGGTATTTGACAAGGCAATTGAGAAAACGAGACATAGACCGCTGGTAAAGAGTCTGGATAAACCATCCGCTTTTATCACCAAACATTATAAGGCGTGGGTTGTGATCTTCCTGATCCTGCTGTTCCCGTCGATCTACGGAAACAATCATACCCAGATTTACTACAACATTGCGCGTTCTCTTCCGGCTACCCTGGACTGCAACGTGGCAAATGATGAGGTAAAAGCGCAGTTTGACGTAAGCAACATGCATATTGTGATGATGGATCGCGATATGGATTCCAAACAGAAAAAGAAAATGATGGAGGAGATCGGCAACGTAAAAGGTGTCAAATCGACCATCAGCATGAGTTCCCTGCTTGGACCGACGATTCCGGAATCCATGATCCCAGAAAATCTCCGAAGCATGCTGCAGAGCGATGAGTATGAGCTTGCATTTGTGAGCTCTGAATATGAGTCCGCAACAGATGAAGTAAACGAACAGGTCAAAGCGATTGACAAAATCGTAAAATCCTACGATAAAGATGGAATGGTCATCGGTGAAGCACCGTTGATGAAAGACCTGCAGGATGTTACCGATGCTGACCTTGTCAACGTAAACGTGCTTTCCATTGGTGCAATCTTTATCATCATTCTGCTGATCTTCAAATCGATTTCTCTGCCGATTATTCTGGTAGCAGTCATCGAGTTTGCAATTATGCTGAATATGGCAATCCCGTATTATCAGGGAACCAGCCTTCCATTCGTGGCCAGCATCGTAATCGGAGCGATTCAGCTCGGTGCAACCGTGGACTACGCGATCCTGATGACAACCCGTTATCAGAAAGAGCGCCAGAATGGAAAAGACAAAAAAGAAGCTATCAGTATTGCGCATAAGACCAGTATGCCGTCCATCATCAGCAGTGGCCTGAGTTTCTTTGCCGCAACCTTCGGTGTAGCCTGCTACTCTCAGGTTGAGATGATCGGTTCCATCTGTACCCTGCTTGCACGAGGCGCGATCATCAGTATGGTCGTTGTTATCCTGATCCTGCCGGCGATGTTTATGATCTTCGATAAACTGATCTGCAAGACGTCGATTGGATTTTTGAAGAAGAAAACGAAATAAAACCAATTGGGAGAGTCCCCTGTGTCAGAAATGTGTCTGATGCAGGGGACTTTTGCGTCCAGGAGATGAAAAATGAATAGAACAAATATTCGAAATAGCTATACTTTTGTTATAAAGTCTGGTATAATCAGAGAAGCTATAAGAGAGACCGCAGAAAGCGGACAGACGAACAGATTGGATCTGCAGACAGAGCATACAGAAGGAGATATATATGGATCATTTTGTATTACATTCCGAATATCAGCCGACCGGTGACCAGCCGCAGGCGATTGAGGAGCTGGTGAAAGGATTTCAGGAAGGAAATCAGTGTGAGACACTGCTCGGTGTTACGGGTTCCGGTAAAACATTTACGATGGCGAATGTGATCCAGAAGCTGAATAAACCGACGTTGATCATTGCGCATAATAAGACGTTGGCGGCGCAGCTGTATGGAGAATTTAAAGAATTTTTTCCGGAGAACGCAGTGGAATACTTTGTCTCCTACTACGACTACTACCAGCCGGAGGCTTACGTGCCGTCTTCAGATACGTATATTGCGAAGGACTCTGCGCGGAACGATGAGATTGATAAGCTGCGGCTTTCCGCGACTTCTGCACTGAGTGAGCGGAACGATGTCATTGTGGTTTCCAGTGTTTCGTGTATCTATGGAATCGGAAGCCCGAAGGACTACATGGAGATGATTATTTCGCTCCGCCCGGGAATGGAAAAGGACCGGGACGATGTGATCCGGCAGTTGATTGATATTCAGTATGACCGGAATGATATGGATTTCCACCGCGGTACGTTCCGCGTGCGCGGTGATGTATTGGAGATTTTTCCAGCGGAGGAGACGGACAAGGCGGTGCGCGTCGAGTTCTTCGGGGATGAGATTGACCGTCTGGTGCAGATCGATACGCTGACGGGTGAAATCTTATGTGAACTGAACCACATCGCAATCTTTCCTGCCTCCCACTACGTTGTGCCGATGGACACGATCCTGAAAGCAACAGGCGAGATTGAAAAGGATATGGAAGAGCAGGTGAAGTTCTTCAAGCACGAGGGAAAACTGATCGAGGCCCAGCGCATCGAGGAGCGGACCAATTTCGATATTGAGATGCTCAAAGAAACCGGCATCTGTTCCGGCATCGAAAACTATTCGCGTTACCTCTCCGGATTAAAGCCAGGCGAGCCGCCCTACACACTGATGGACTATTTCGGAGATGATTTCCTCATCATCGTGGATGAGTCGCATAAGACTGTTCCGCAGATCCGCAGCATGTATGCCGGCGACCAGTCGCGGAAATCGACGCTGGTGGACTATGGATTCCGTCTGCCGTCCGCAAAAGACAACCGCCCGTTGAACTTCGGCGAGTTCGAGGACCGGATCGATCAGATCCTCTTCGTATCTGCCACGCCGGGCGACTACGAGGCAGACCACGAGCTGCTGCGCGCCGAACAGATCATCCGCCCGACCGGCCTTCTCGACCCGGATGTCGAGGTGCGCCCGGTGGAGGGACAGATCGATGATCTGATTTCGGAAGTAAAGAAAGAAACTGAAAAACACAACAAAGTTCTCGTGACGACGCTGACGAAGCGTATGGCAGAGGATCTGACCGACTATATGAAAGAGGCCGGCATCCGCGTGCGCTACCTGCACTCCGATATCGACACCCTGGAACGGACCGAGATCATCCGTGATATGCGTCTCGATGTCTTCGATGTGCTCGTCGGCATCAACCTTCTGCGTGAGGGTCTCGACATCCCGGAAATCACACTCGTGGCGATCCTGGATGCCGATAAAGAAGGTTTCCTGCGTTCTGAAACATCCCTGATCCAGACCATCGGCCGTGCCGCGCGAAACAGCGAGGGCCATGTTATCATGTACGCCGATGTGATGACCGATTCCATGCGCCTCGCGATCGACGAGACGAAGCGCCGCCGTGCCCTGCAGGAAGCCTACAACAAAGAACACGGCATCACTCCGACCACCATCAAAAAAGCCGTCCGCGATCTCATCAGCATTTCGAAAGAAGTGGCAAAGACAGAAGAAAAGATGGAAAAAGACCCGGAGTCCATGAGCCGCGAAGAACTGGAAAAACTGATCGGCCAGGTACAGAAACAGATGAAAGCCGCTGCCGCCGAACTCAACTTCGAAATGGCCGCCGAGCTGCGTGACAAAATGATCACACTGAAGAAGAGCCTGGATGACATGGAAGAATAAAAAATCAGAAATAAAAAAGAAGAAAAGAGCATGAAAAAAGCGTGCCGGAAAAGCGACAGAAAACTTCCGGCACGCTTTTTTGCGTCCGATTTTGCTTCCTTCTTGTTCAGAATTGACGCAAAATAAGAATACTATTATAATATAAAATACGACCAAACGGTCGTATCAAAACGAAAAACACAAAAATAAAAAAGACAACAATAAAAAAATTAATCGCCGAATTTTCTCTTTTTACTGGAGACACTCAGCAGATAGTCGACCGAGCAGTCATAGAACCGTGCAAGCCGGATCACATAGTCGATCGGGATGTCGCGGATTCCTTTTTCGTAGCGGGAATAGACGTCGCGGTTGCATTCGAGCAGGGCAGAAATCTCTTTGATGGTGAGATCCTGATCGATCCGCATATCTTCAATTCTCTGGTATTTCATACGTTGTACCATCCTTTCAGATTCAAACCCATACTACCAAACGGTTGGATGGACAAAGTTAAATCAGATCATATGGTCGCAAATTGGAGAATGGGGCGGGAGAAAGAAACGGCGGGTGAAGACAGCCTGTGCAGAAAGCAGAAAAATATGTACGGCAGAAATGGGGGAACGAATGGGAAAAGCAGAAAGAATAGAAATAGAAGATTTTGTCCAGAATATAGTGGAACGGATGGAGACGCCGGAAGCGTTTGAAAAAATGATCAGCCGGGAAGAAGAATGCGAAGCGCAGGGGCAGGAGAGCCGTCTGAGGGATGTGCTGAAGAAAGAATGGCCGGTGGACGAAAAGGGAGAGCGCATCTATCAGATTACTAATATATATGAAGAAAAAGCAGAAGAACTCCTCATTGTAGAACTGTATACCGGCATCCACCTGGAAAACGGAGTCCCGTGCGGGCATTTTACGCTGTATCTCTGCGGGGAGCCGGACGGATGGAAACTCAGCGAAACGCGGATGATGGAATATCTGCAGAATCTGTAAACGAAAAAGCAAAACAGGGAGGACAGGGAAAAGAAAAACTGTCCTCCTGCTTTTGCTGCGGCGGAGACACCGGAAAGTCAGGATCTATACGGCCGCTTCTCATCGCTGATGCCGACCAGATAATCCAGACTGACCTGATACAGCTCCGCCAGACGGATGGCAATGGAGATCGGCAGCTGCCGGACGCCTTTTTCATATCGGGTATACACATCGCGGTTGCAGCCGAGATAGTCGGCAACCTGGCGGATCGTCAGATCGTGGTCCGTGCGCAGATCCTCCAGTCTCTGATATTTCATGATTCATCACCTCTGAGAAAAATGCTACTAAATGGTCGTATCAAAATGGCAGAATCCTACCATACGGCTATAGCGCCTTTGAAACAGTAGAATGCAATAAAAAAGAAAAGTCAGATTCCTTTTCAGAAAGAAAACGGTTTATACTTTTTTCACAATTTCTTCATAGAAAAACCGGGAAAAGGTGTTGACAAACAAAAGGCAGAGTGCTATCTTAAGAGCATAGATGTTAGCACTCCACTGAAACGAGTGCTAACAGGACTATACAACAGGAAGGAGCTTATCTTAGTGGATACAGAATTGGATGAAAGAAAAGAAAATATTAAAGCGATCATCCAGACGTATCTGGAAACGGGCGAGCCGGTCGGCTCAAGAACGATTTCCAAATACACGGATTTGAATTTAAGCTCCGCCACAATCCGGAATGAAATGTCCGATCTGGAAGAGATGGGTTACATCTTACAGCCCCACACTTCCGCAGGACGCATTCCTTCCGATAAAGGCTACCGCCTCTATGTAGATGAGCTGATGCGGGAAAAAGAACAGGAAGTTGCAGATATCAAAAACATGGTCATTGAAAAAACAGACCGAATGGAAAAAGTTCTGCAGCAGGTTGTCAAAGTCCTCGCTTCATCTACCAACTATGCAACGTTGATTACAGGACCGGAATATCACAGAAATAAAGTGAAATTCATCCAGCTCTCAAAAGTCAATGAAGAGCAGCTCCTGGCCGTCATCGTCGTAGAAGGCAACCTGGTGAAAAACCAGATGATCGACCTCGACGAGACCATCAACGATGAACAGATATTAAAGCTGAACCTGCTTCTGAACACACAACTCAATGGCCTGACCATTGAAGAAATCAATCTTGGCATGATCAAGAAGATGAAAGAGCAGGCAGCATCCACTCCGGCATCATCAGCAAAGTGGTCGATACCGTAGCGGAAGCCATCGCAGTCAGTGAAGAAGATGTGCCGGTGTACACCAGCGGCGCAACCAACATTTTCAAGTACCCTGAGCTTTCCGACAGCAGCAAAGCCAGCCAGCTGATCTCCACATTCGAGGAACGGCAGAAACTGGTCGATATGATCAAAGGAGCTGCGAGGAGCAGGACGGAGAGGAAAATACCGGTATTCAGGTATACATCGGAAATGAATCTTCGATGGAACCCTTACGGGACTGCAGCGTGGTCACCACCACATACGATATGGGAAACGGTATGCGCGGAACAATCGGTATCGTGGGACCAAAGCGGATGGATTACGAAAATGTGTAGATAACCTGAAAACATTAAAAGTTCAACTGGACGCCGTCTTCAAAAAGCCGGACACAGGTGAGTAGAAAGGTGGAATGATCAGTGAGCGAAGAAAATAGAAAGAAAGAGGAAACCATGAAGAACCTACACGCGAGATGGAAAAAGAAACCGGAGCAGAGACCGATCTGCCGGAAACCGAACCGGCTGCGGAGCAGGAAGAAGCAAAGAAAGCAGCAGAGGCAAAAGAAGCGGAAGCTGCAGAAGAAACTGCTGAGGATGGCAAAGAACGAAAGTTCTTCAAAAAGAAAAAAGATAAAAAAGATGAGAAAATCGAAGAGCTGACTGACCGCCTGACCCGTCAGATGGCAGAGTTCGATAACTTCCGCAAACGCACCGAAAAAGAAAAAGCAAATATGTATGCCATTGGAGCAAAAGACATCATCGAGAAGATTCTTCCGGTTGTTGACAGCTTCGAGCGCGGACTTGCAACGGTGGAAAACCCGGAGGAAGATCCGTTCGCAGACGGCATGAATAAAGTATACAAACAGTTTACCACAGCACTCGATGAACTCGGTGTAACCGTGATCGAGGCCGTTGGAAAGGAATTCGATCCGAATCTGCACAACGCAGTGATGCATGTGGAGGATGAGGAAGCCGGCGAGAACATCGTCGTAGAAGAGTTCATGAAGGGCTACATGTACAAAGGTTCCGTAGTCCGTCACAGTATGGTCAAGGTGGCTAACTAAGCCTTGAAGATAAATAAATAGAAATTAAACCATTTTTTAGCATAATTCATTGAGGAGGAAACAACAATGGGCAAAATTATTGGTATTGACTTAGGAACAACAAACAGCTGTGTAGCCGTTATGGAAGGTGGAAAACCAACCGTTATCGCAAACGCAGAGGGTGAAAGAACAACTCCATCTATCGTAGCATTCACAAAAACAGGTGACCGTCTGGTCGGCGAGCCGGCAAAACGTCAGGCTGTAACAAACGCAGACAGAACCATCCGTTCCATCAAACGTGAGATGGGTACTGATTATAAAGTAGACATCGAAGGAAAGAAATACTCTCCGCAGGAGATCTCCGCTATGATCCTTCAGAAACTGAAAGGTGATGCAGAGAACTACCTTGGTGAGAAAGTAACAGAAGCAGTTATCACAGTTCCGGCTTACTTCAATGACGCACAGCGTCAGGCAACCAAAGATGCCGGTAAAATCGCAGGTCTTGATGTAAAACGTATCATCAACGAGCCTACCGCAGCAGCTCTGGCATACGGACTGGATAACGAGAAAGAGCAGAAGATCATGGTATACGACCTTGGAGGCGGTACCTTCGATGTTTCCATCATCGAGATCGGTGACGGTGTTATCGAAGTTCTTTCCACAGCAGGAAACAACCGTCTGGGCGGCGATGACTTCGACCAGAAAGTAACAGATTACATCCTTGCTGAGTTCAAGAAACAGGAAGGCGTAGATCTTTCCAATGATAAAATGGCTCTGCAGAGAATCAGAGAAGCAGCAGAGAAAGCAAAGAAAGAGCTTTCCAGCGCAACTACAACCAACATCAACCTGCCGTTCATCACTGCAACCGCAGATGGCCCGAAACATCTCGATATGAACCTGACAAAGGCTAAATTCGATGAGCTGACCCACGACCTGGTAGAGAAAACCGCAGAGCCGGTACAGAGAGCACTCTCTGATGCAGGTCTGCAGGCATCCGAGCTTTCCAAAGTCCTTCTGGTAGGCGGATCTACCCGTATCCCGGCTGTACAGGATAAAGTAAGACAGCTGACCGGACACGAGCCGAGCAAGAGCCTGAACCCGGATGAGTGCGTAGCACTTGGTGCTTCCGTACAGGGCGGTAAACTTGCAGGAGATGCCGGCGCAGGCGACATCCTTCTTCTGGATGTAACTCCGCTGTCTCTGTCCATCGAGACGATGGGAGGTATTGCAACTCGTCTGATCGAGCGTAACACCACAATCCCGACCAAGAAAAGCCAGATCTTCTCCACCGCAGCTGATAACCAGACAGCAGTAGATATCAACGTAGTACAGGGTGAGCGTCAGTTCGCGAAAGACAACAAATCCCTCGGCCAGTTCCGTCTGGATGGAATTCCGCCAGCAAGAAGAGGCGTTCCGCAGATCGAGGTTACCTTTGATATCGATGCCAACGGTATCGTAAATGTATCTGCAAAAGACCTGGGAACAGGAAAAGAGCAGCACATCACCATCACCGCAGGCTCTAATATGTCCGACAGCGAGATCGACAAAGCAGTCAAAGAAGCTGCTGAGTTCGAAGCTCAGGATAAGAAACGCAAAGAAGCAATCGACGCAAGAAACGATGCAGACTCTATGGTATTCCAGACCGAGAAAGCAATCGAGGAAGTCGGCGACAAGCTGGATGCAAACGATAAGACAGCAGTAGAAGCTGACCTGAACGCACTGAAAGACCTCATTGCAAAATGCAATCCGGAAGAGATGACAGATGCACAGGTAGCTGACCTGAAAGCAGCTCAGGAAAAACTGATGACAAGCGCTCAGAAACTGTTCGCAAAGCTGTATGAGCAGCAGGGCGGCGCAGCAGGCGCTGGTGCCGGAACAGCTGGTGCAGGCCCGGATATGGGAAATGCAGGAGCAGCAGGCGGCCATGACGACGATGTCGTAGACGCTGACTACAAAGAGGTTTAATTTTCAGCATGTCACACTCCGTGAAAATACCGACTGTGAGTTGAAACAATAAGTAAATAAACGCAAAAAGCCCTGTGAGGCGAATGTTTGCAGGGGACGGAAAATACATTCCGCCCCCTGTATTTATGCTGGTATTGCTTTCGGAAAAGTGCTATACTGGAGCGTGCGGAAAAACATTTCTGCAAAGATGAAATTTGTGGAACAGAAATGAAAAGGTGAACATAAATGGCAGAAAAAAGAGATTATTACGAGGTCCTCGGCGTAGACCGCGGAGCGGACGATGCAACATTAAAAAAAGCATACCGTAAACTGGCCAAGAAATACCATCCGGATATGAACCCGGGCGACAAAGAGGCCGAGGCAAAATTTAAAGAGGCGACAGAAGCCTATGGCGTGCTGAGTGATCCGGACAAACGGCGTCAGTACGATCAGTTTGGCCACGCTGCATTTGAAAACGGCGGTGGCGGCGCAGGAGCCGGCGGATTCGGCGGCTTCGACTTTGGCGGCGGAGATATGGGTGATATCTTCGGCGATATTTTCGGCGACCTGTTCGGTGGCGGCGGAAGCAGAAGAAGAGCAAACAATGGACCGATGAAGGGAGCAAACCTCCGCGCTGTTGTCCACATTACGTTTGAGGAAGCTGTTTTCGGATGCCAGAAAGAGCTCGAGATCAACCTGAAGGATACCTGTACAACGTGCCACGGAACCGGCGCAAAACCAGGAACTTCACCGGAAACATGCTCCAAATGTAACGGTACCGGTCAGATTACGTACACACAGCAGACCATGTTCGGTTCTGTGAGAAACGTGACAACGTGTCCGGATTGTAACGGAACCGGAAGATCATTCGCGATAAATGTACCGCATGCCACGGCACGGCTATACATCCAGCAGAAAACGCATTCAGGTCAACATTCCGGCCGAATCGACGATGGACAGAGCATCCGGATCCGTGAAAAAGGTGAGCCGGGTGTAAACGGCGGACCGAGAGGAGATCTGCTTGTCGAGGTTCAGGTAACCCGTCATCCGATCTTCCAGAGACAGGATATGAACATTTTCTCCACTGCACCGATTACGTTTGCCCAGGCAGCACTCGGCGGCGATGTGAAGATCAGCACCGTTGACGGAGACGTTCTCTACACTGTAAAACCGGGAACCCAGACCGATACGAAGATCCGTCTGAAGGGAAAAGGTGTTCCGTCCCTTCGCAACAGCAATGTGCGCGGTGATCACTACGTAACACTCGTAGTCCAGACTCCGACGAAACTGAATGAGAAAGCAAAAGAAGCCCTCCGCGCCTTCGACGAAGCCTGCGGAAACCGCCCGGCAGCAGAAGCAAAAGCAGCCGATGGTGAGAATACCGCAGAACAGCCGAAGAAGAAAAAAGGGTTTATGGATAAGGTGAAGGAAGCGTTTGAGGATATTGATAAATAAAAAATCTATCTGTTTTTGTTCTCATTCGGACAAAATTTCTCACAGACTTGAGCATGTAGAATATGAAAAGTCTTTTCCAACACGCTCTAATATGAAAGAAATAGAAAATATGAGATAAATGAAAAGAAGAACCTGCAGGAGAAACAGGTTCTTCTTTTTGACAAAATTTAAAAATACAGAATATTCAGAAAATTGCAAATATTGATCTAAATCAAGAGAATGATGAGATGTGAAAAACTGTTCATGATATAATTAACAAAATTGCATAGGAATAAAAAAGATTGATGTTATGTAATGTAAAATAAAAAGGCAGAAAGGAAATAGAGCGGTTGGAAAATGAAAATATAGAAAAACAGGAGTTCTTCAAAACTTATTTAGGTATCAAAAATAAAAATGTGCTGAGCAGTCTGGAACAAATGGCGTATGTCTGGAAGGTGAAAGATAAGGAAGTTATCATTCGAGAAGGGGAACCGCTGCCATGCGTTCCTTTTCTGATATCGGGCATTGTAAAAGGGTATTGTGAAAGCAAGGGAGATGGAAAAGAGCATGTTTCCTGCTTTGGTTATTTAAAAGGAGACATTGTTGTAGGAATTTCCAATTTATCCGTAAATGTGAAATCACTTTTGACGATAGAATCAATCAGTTCGTGTACCATGCTGTGCGTCCCGATACCAGAATTGTTGAAGTTGATTGAGCAATCGCCGGAAATGATGCGTTTATATAACCGTGCACTCAGCCTTGCATATAAAAAGCTAATTGAACATGAGGATATTGTTGCAAACCACAGGGCAAAGGAACGATATCAATATTTTGTTGATACCTATCGGGATCTGGTAGACGTTGTGAGTAAGAAAGATATCGCTTCCTATCTGCATTTATCGCCGGAGAGTCTGAGCCGTGTCCTGAAAAGCTATAAGGAAGAAAAATAGAAAAACGAATCGAAAAGTGATGCGCGCTGAGCGGAAAAATTTAATCAAATCAAGGAAATCCCTGTTTTCATTGAGAAAAGCAATAAGCAGTGAGGCGGGGAATTGCGTGAATCAGGAGGGGAAAGCCCCTTATAAGAGAGAAGACGGCAGATCTAAAAAAAGCAGATTATAAAGTACAAAAAAGAAATGGAAGGGGAAGAAAAATGGCATTTTTAGATGGAGTAAAAGGAAAAATTTCAAAAGCAGGATATTCAACTATGCAAAAAGCAAAGGATTTGTCGGAGATTACGAAACTGAATATGGCGGTTTCTGAATCGGAGACGAAAATCAATGAAATCTACAGTGAAATAGGATATAAAGTTTACTGTGCATATCGGGAAAATCCGCTGGAAGAAGTCAAAGAGGAAATTGGCCAGATCCGGGAGCTGGAAGAGGCTATGGAAGCATGCAAACTGCAGATCCAGGCAATCAATGCAATGAACAGCTGCCCGCGCTGCGGTGCAAAAATCAAACCGGAAATGATGTTCTGCAGCAGCTGTGGAATGAAACTGCAGAGTGAAGAACAGGAAACGGTGGAAGAAGAACAGGAACGGCCGGCTTTTTGCAGTGAATGCGGAGCACCGCTGGAACCGGATATGAAATTCTGTACGGTTTGTGGACATAAAGTTGACGAGTAAAATCGAGAGCGTGTTTGAAAAAGCAAAGCACAGAAGAGAAGATCAAATCAGACAGCAAAAAGATAAATGATCCAAAATAGGGAGGTGGATTTTGGATCATTTATTGCAAAGAAAAAAGATTTGTGGATAAAAAGGGACAGGAGAGGAAAACAAGTATGAAAAAATGCCCGGTATGTGGAAAAGAGTGGTCAGATGCGACAAGATTTTGCGGAAGCTGTGGAGCAAAACTGGAGGATGGAAATATTGTAGTGCCAGATATAGTGCCGGATGATGGGAAAGAGGAGCAGAGAAAAAAAACAGAGCCGGTCAAACCGAGTGTGAAAAAAACGATAGAACCTGTCAGACCGAAAACGAGGGAAACAGCAGAAAATAAAAAGATAGCAGAAGAAAAGAAGAAGAAAAAACACAGCTGAACGTAAAAGAGCAGAATACAATAAATCGGACGCCGTGCTGCCGGTAAAACGCAGAAAAAAAGGATGGAAAATTGCGACAGCACTTGGCCTGACTGCAATAGTGGCAGTCGGAGCAGTAGTTTTCTGTGTGAAGTCCGGGGAAAATATGGAACACCCATTTGTAGAATTATATGGGGACAGTTATGAAATTCTCACGAAAGAAAAACTGGGACATACCATAACCATTACAGACAATGGGCTGGACTGGCTGGGCGATGCCGTAATGCAGCTTTCACCGGATCGAAAATATCTCTATTATATGGAAAACTATGATATTTCGACGGGAACGTCCAGACTCTACCGGTGTGAATATCAGAAGTTGTCCAAAAAGAAGAAAAATGAGAAATACAAACAAAAGTTGCGGCAAATGTCAGAGTTTTTTATCCGCTGGAAAACGGAAAACTCCTTTATATCGACAAGGATTCCGAGCTGTTTTGTTATGACGGGGAAGTATCTGTGAAGATTGCAGATTCACTGCAGGGATATTATCAGCTCAAAGACGGAACGGGACTCGTTTATACGAAGGGAAACGCTGACGAAGGATTTGATGTCTGTGGCGTAAGCTATAACAATCCAACGGAAGAAGTATTTCTGGCGGATGGGATGACCGATGTTATGCTGGCAGATGATCAGGAGCATATTTTGTGCAGACGATATGACGGTCAGTCAGAGGATGATCAGCTTGTTTTTCTAACATCTTTTGAGGAAGAGACAAAAGAGCTGGGAACACCAGTCAGTGATATGTATGCATGGGAAAATGGCGCGGTTTATTACTTTGCTTCCGGCGAGAATACAGAATGTGAACTGGAAGACTTCGTGATTGACAGCAGAGGAAACACGGAACAGTGGCAGGAATTACAAAAAGAAGCGGAATCATATCATCCTGTTCCAACGGAGTGTCAAAGTCTTTATGAATATAAAGATGGTGAAATAAAACAGATTACAGCCAATGACATTAATAATGCCGGACTTTATAGGGGAAATAGCGTACTATACCTGGATGTAAAGAAAATGGAGCCGGTAGATTTAGCAGAAGTGAAGGATGCAGATTATATGATTGACCTTTTAGATCAGAGAATATATGAGCAGGGAATGTATGTTAAACCAACGAGCAGGAAGAATTCCATTCACATCATAGGAGAAGTTGCGAAAAAAATTGAAGACATAGATGAGAAAGGAGAAAACTTCTGGATCTATGCAAACGAAACAGATCTGTTCCTGGAAAGCGGATCTGATTTCTGGCACGCCGCAATCAAAAATGATGAAGTCAGCGATCTGGAAGAGATGCCGGAAGGCTATGTAAAATCTGTTACGCCAACAGAGATTTATTATACAAGCAATTTCTACACGGAAGGGGACAATGCGTACTACGATGTCAACGTGATAGAAAATGGAAAAAGCAGATGCCTTGCAAAAGAAGTGCTGGAAGACTATGTCAAGATTTACGAAGATGGAACAGTCATGGCTTACACGGATCGGAATTCCGATGGAGAATATGAACTTTCCATTTTTGATAAAAAAGGAAATAAGACAAAAATTGCAGATGGAGTCACGAAGGCGATTCGGGAAGAGGATGGAGATATTGTGTATGACAGCCGGCATGATCTGATGCTTTATCAAAAGGAAGAAAGTGAGCGGATTGGAATCGGTATAGTAGATTTCTGGTATGCGGATGAAATGAAAACGGAACAGAATTTCCGGCTGGACTGGTGAGAAGAGATCCCTATTACCTATTGTGGAAAGCAGAGTAGCAGTGTCCTTACAGAGTAAGAGAGTGCAAAAAATCTGGAAAATTATATTAGGACTCTATTCAGAAGTAAAGATACGATGAGAGAAAAAGGAGTAGAGAATATATGAAAAAAGCAGGAAGCCGAATTTTGATCATTACTTTTGGAATTATGGCGGCTATAGCAATTTTATATCCATGGAAGTTTGTTCCGGAATATGGAATACTCCAGATGACGGAATCAGGGGAAAAAGCTGGAAAAACAGCGGAAAGCCAGGAGTCCGATGAGGAATATATGCAGGTGGCAGATCATGCAGTCGAAGCATTATTTACAGGAGATACCGATACGCTTCTGAGCCTGTTGCCGGAGCGGTATTTTGGCCAATATGGGGAAACGTTACAGTGGATCATAGAAAATGCAGTGGAAGAGGAACTTCAGAAACTGCAAGATGAAGTTGGGGATATACAAATTACCCATTGGCCAGTCAGATCAGAAAAACAGTCCGAAGGCAACATGGAAAAAATAAAAAGTCATTATGGAGAAGAAGGAGATACGGTCACCGATGCAAGAAATGTGTTTGTGGAAGTGAGTGCATCCGGCATAGAACCGGAAGAAATGGAGATAGCGGTTGTTGAAATTGACGGAAAATGGTATCTCGACTTTGAGGGTTGGGACGATGGATCGGAAGAAAACTATGACGACGAAGACGACGAAGAAGATGGTGATGATGATGATACATGGTCGGATGATGAAGACGATATAAGTTCAAATGCGGAGACGTCTCATACATTGGAAAATATGAAATTTTCTGATGCAAGAGAATTTCAGGATGGACTTGCCTTTGTAAGAATTCACGGAAAGGGGGAATCTTACAAAGGCTTTCTGGATAAAAAGGGAAAGTTAAAGTTTTATATACCTTTTGATGAAGATGCAATTGATGCAGATATTTATCGGTACGATGTGAATTTTAATAATGGTTATAACTGGTTCGTCTATGACAATATTTTTTATGTGATTGACACGGATGGAATGATAAAAAGCCAGTATGATGCAGACAAAGTGGCAGATTACGGCGGTGGTTATACCTGGCTGGAGGAGGAAGAAAATGTATCCTGGGATGATGCCGGGTTTTGGAAATATACACTGTATAGTCCGGAAGGGGGTGAAGTGTGTGATTATACAGTCAGCAATCAGGACCTGGAAAATCTGAGCTTTAAAAGATCCTACATGGGTGATGGAAAATTTCTGTATAAAAAATGGACGGTACGAAAGAAGTCTGTGTTCTGGTTGAGCCGGAACTGGGAAAAGAAACAGAGTTAAACGTTTCGTTTGACAAAGCAGAAGAACATGGAATGCGGGACGGACTTATCATAGAAACGGGCGCAATGGACGATGGATATTGGGCAGGGGATGAAAATCCGTTTCATATTACAGTGATCGGGAATGGAGAAGAAAAAGAAATTGAAATCCCGAGTCAGTATCTTGGCCCGTTTGGCGGATATCCGACTCTGCTCGACTGGACAAAAAAATATGCACTTTTTACGGTAAGACAGGACGACCAGGACATTTATTTTTTGTGTGATCTGGAGACAGGCGATATCAAAAAATATACAGGAAAGTATGCGCCGTATTTTAAATATTATTCCACTACAACAAGCTGCATCGAGGATAATGTTCTTGCACTTTCCATGTATGGGGAAGATAATCAGTTTTATGTCTGCCTGATCAATGCGGATACCATGAAAGAAATTGCCGATCCGATTGCCGGAGAATCTTTTTCCATGGAAGATAAGACATTACTGATCGATCAGAAAGAATTGTATGATTTAAGCGGGAATCTGTTATATACCGTTGAGGATGGAAAAAAAGGAGAACTGGTCAGTGATGGAATCCTGCAGGTAACATACAGCGAGGAAGAAAAAGAGACTGTGGATGGTGAGTCGGAATATGTCGAGGTAGATAAGACAGATTATTACGATCTGAAAGGCAAAAAGTTATTTTCGGAAATGGATACAGCAGATAGCAAAATGGTGCTGGAACCATCCGAAGAAGTATAAAAATAGAGCAGAACAGGAGAATTTTCAGATGAAAACAAAAGCAAAATACGTCATTGTAATTCTGTTTTTATGTACGATACCACTATATTTCTGCAGAATGATCGGCTGGAAAGATGATGCCATCCGGCTTTACGATGTGATTCTCTATGGAATGGAAAGCCAGGAAGGAGACTCTTTTGTCGGAGGGATGATCTGGAAACTGATGCAGGAAAGTGTCTTTGAAAATATCAACGCATGGTTGATTGGAACAGCGGCAGTAACGCTTGTGGGATCAGTTCTGGTTACGCTGTTAAATGGAAAAAAGACCTATGTTCTGGCAATTGTATTATCCATCGTGACAAACGGAGGTCTTGCGTGGTCAATGCAACGACTCAGCTGGGGATGGAAAAACAAGGTTGATTATAACGGCCAGATGACAGGAATGCCGCTTCGCATGGAATTTGTGTGGGTGTGGATAGCACTTCATGTTCTGATTCTTATATTTGCACTGTGGGGAATGGTTTCTAAAGAGAAAAGTGCTTCAAAGAAAAGTATTTCAAGAAAAATTGAGCCGGAAAAAATCAAATCAAAAAAAACGGAATCGAAAAAAATCAAGCCGGAAGAAACCGTATCAAAGAACCCGGCAGCTTCGAAGATGCGGTCAGCGTGTCCCTCCTGCGGAAGAATTCCGAAAGAAGGAGAAAAGTTTTGTACGCGCTGCGGATCAAAACTGCAATAAGAGGAGCAGAAAATGAAAAAGGAAATCAAATGTCCCAGGTGCAGACGCAGGATTCAGAAAGAAGATGCCTATTGCCAGTACTGTGGCTGCCATGTGGCGGAAGAAAAAAAGAAGAAGAGAAAAAAGAAAATTCGAAGATTTCTGGTACTTGTCATTGTGATTGTGCTGTTTTTAGGTATCCTGCTTGCCATTGCAGTTGGATCACAGAAGAAGCAAATACAGGGATGGAAAGAAAGACAACTGGAAGAATGGAAACAAAAACAGGAAAAAGTGCAGGCAGATGAAGGTGACCAAAGCCAAAAACAGAACAAGAATCAGAATGGAGAACAGTCGCAGGATAGTCAGGATGTGAAAGAGCCAGGCACAATGAAAAAATGTGCCAATGGGGATACGTTTATCAGCCGTCGGTAAGTACCGTTTCTTATGATGAAGATACCGGCCTGTTGTACTACGAAAATCTGCTGATTGTTTATCTGATAGAAAACAGCAGCCAGGAAGAGCGGGAAGCACTTGCAGCAAAGGTAGATGGAACGCTGGTTGGAAATATGAGCGGAAGCATGAACGTGATTGAAATCCTGGTGGAGGACACCGCGTATGCGGATCTGGAACAGAAGGCTGAAATTCTGATGGAAGAAGAAAATGTGCTCTACAGTTCGACGGAAATTCCGATGATGATGGAAAATACTGCAGATGAGAATCCATGGGAGGCAGGAGAACAGGATAAAAAGAATAATGACCATAATGAAAGCAAACCAGATGGAAATGACTGGTGGGCAGAGGCAATTGGAGCATTTTCTGCATGGGACTATGTTGATTCCCACGAGCAGGATCTTGCCAATGTGGCGGTCGGCATTATGGATGATGGAGTTGATGCGGAACACGAAGAATTTCAGAAAAACGGCGAAAGTAAAATTCACTGGCTGGAAGATTACAAAGAAAATCTGGCATTTGACCATGGCACACATGTGACGGGATTGATCGGTGCGGAAAATAATCAGGCCGGAATCCGTGGTGTGGCAGATCGGACGGATTTGTATTTTGTGAGCTGGTGGAAAGAAGATCTCTTCAGTACAGGAGAATATGTAAATGTAACAAAACAGATGATTGAAACGATGCTAAGTGAACATACGGCCTGCGTGGTGAATAATTCATGGGCAACTGTGATACAATCCAGAGAGCAGTATTTAAAAGATACGCTAATCGGGGAAAGACCGGTATGGGAAGAAAAAATAGCGGAGTTTCTCATAGAAAAAGGGAAGATTGATCAGAAATATGAGTTGTACGAAAGTTATCAAAAGGAATTAGAAACGAGCGCAAAATGCACTTCCAGTCAGATGATAGTGATGCTTTTTGAATTGCTTTTAAATCAACAGGAAAGATTTTTAATTGTCCAGAGTGCAGGCAATGGGTATGATAACGGTGGTGTGGGATTTGATGTTCAAAAGACAGGAGATTATTGCGGAATTAATGAGGAGGTTTATAACAGACTGGATGGAGAAACGCATAGATTAAGCAGAAGCGGATACTCCTATGAGAAAATTCGAAATCATATCCTGATTGTAGGTGCAGTGCAGGAAACAGAAAAGGGATATCAAATGACAGAATTTTCAAATTATGGTTCCAATATAGATATTGTTGCACCTGGATATGATGTTTACAGCACGATTACAGAAAAAGATGATTCTTATACCGAAGAAAATCCAGGCCATGAAAATCTTAGAACAGTGAAAAACGGGATTAAATATGGAAATCTGCCTGGAACATCCATGGCGGCCCCACTGGTTTCCGGTTCTGCGGCTGTTCTGTGGTCTGTGGCTCCGGAACTTTCGGCGGAGGAGGTAAAAGAGACACTGATCTCCACAGCCGGAACCGCAAGATCAACCTGTCAGGAGGACAAGCGGGAAGAGTATCCGATGCTGAATCTGAAAGCTGCCCTGGAAAAGGTGGAAAAAAAAGATGCAACACATGTAATACTGGAAACCTTTTATAATAACGGAGAAAAAACGCATGACCTGTTTGCTTCAGAAGAAAATCGGGATCAGGAGTATGCTGTGATTACCGGATTGGATCAGGATGAAAATGTAGTATGGACCATTGAGACAGAAAAATCTCCGGCAGCGGAGATAACAGCCAATACAGAAATTGGAATTTATGAAGACAGGTATTATTATGCGCATTGTGGAGTTATTTATGCCGTACGCCTCCGGGACGGAAAAGAAATCTGGCACAGTGCATCATCACATGGTTCCATGACAGGAACGGATTTCGGACCGGACGGAACACTTTATTACTGCTCTTTCTATGGACCGGATTTTGGCGCAATTGATAAAGACGGAAATGAATTGTATGAAGTAGAAAGTTTCTATCCGGGATACTATTGGGCATATGAAGTACATTACGAAGGTGATCATGTTGATGTGAAAATGGACGGTACACCGTCCGGAGAAGAAACGGTGATCCGTGTCAATCTTTCTGACTATTCTTATTCTGTGGTACAGGAGTAGAAAACATGATTCCAGGCATAAACCCAAGGATAGACTGAAACATGAGTCTAGGCATAAGCACGGGATAGGACAAAACATAAGATAAAGTATAATGGGATGCCGCAGTTCGGGAAAAAATCCGGATTGCGGCATTTTTTTGCTGTCATGCACACGAACAAAAGATCCAAGGGGAGCTTTTTAGTGAAAAAAGAGTGAATTTGCACACAGGAAGTCCGAAATTTGATATAATATGAGAAATTTGAGGGAGATAAAAATTTTTTAACCGAATCATCGCTAACTACAGATATCCATTCGATGAACAGGAAAGGGACAGGGGACTTTATTTATGAAATTTCGACCATGTATTGATATCCACAATGGAAAAGTAAAACAGATTGTTGGGGGATCCTTAAAAGATCAGGGAAACCAGGCAAATGAAAATTTTGTTTCGGAGCAGGATGCGTCTTACTATGCGCAGTTATATGAAGAAAAAGGGATCACCGGAGGTCATGTGATTCTTCTGAACAAAAAAGATTCCGAATATTATCCGGAAACAAAGCGGCAGGCGCTGCTGGCACTTTCTACGTATCCGGGCGGACTGCAGGTTGGCGGCGGTATCGACGCGGAAAATGCCTGCGAATTTCTGACGGCCGGTGCAAGCCATGTGATCGTGACATCGTATGTGTTCCGGGATGGCCATGTATTCTATGAAAATCTCGAAAAACTGGTAACGACTGTTGGAAAACAGCGGCTGACCATGGACTTAAGCTGCCGGAAACGAAACGGGAAATATTATATTGTAACGGACCGCTGGCAAAAGTTTACAGAGGAAGAAGTAACGGAACCGCTCCTGCATCATCTGACGGAATACTGTGATGAATTTCTGATCCACGCGGTAGATGTCGAAGGAAAAGCATCCGGTATCGAGACAGAACTGGTGGAATTACTTGCGAAAATGAAAGATTTCCCTGTTACATATGCCGGCGGCGTCGGAAACTTTGCGGATCTGGAACTGCTGAAAAAGGTTGGGAACGATCATGTGGATGTGACGATCGGAAGCGCACTGGATCTGTTTGGCGGAAACATGAAATTTGAAGACGTACTGGCAGTATGCCGCCGGTAAGCGGAAACGGACGTTCACCCGCGCCATTCGCAAAACCGCGCTTTCAGCGCTCTCCGCTGCTGCGCAGCTCCTTTTTGCTCATAACCAGGCGCCCCCTTTGTATCTTATTCTCGACAGATTTTCATGCGAGCATGAAATCTGTCAAAAATAAGATACAAGTGAACTGTAACAGAAAAAACTCTAAAATATTCATGAATTTTCTAAATACTATTGCAAATAGAGACAACTATTGCTATAATTAGAGTTACTTACAGGGGAAGTGAAAAACCTGTAAAATTTGAGAGCAAAGGGGTTGGGCATAATGAAAATTACCATCAGCGGAAAAAATATTGACGTGACAGAGGGATTAAAAGCCGCGGTCAATGAAAAACTTGGCAAACTGGAGAAATATTTTACGCCTGACACAAATGTCATTGTAACCTTAAGTGTAGAGAAAGAAAGACAGAAAATTGAGGTTACCATTCCGGTTAAAGGAAACATCATCCGTTCCGAGCAGGTAAGCAATGATATGTATGTATCCATCGATCTGGTAGAGGAATCATCGAACGCCAGCTTCGCAAATACAAAACAAATTGCCGACAACAGCAGGAAGCA
>ENA-OQHA01000057-OQHA01000057.1-human-gut-metagenome-genome-assembly--contig:-NODE-57-length-54849-cov-2.989054_pt1 | contig 54849 bp, 67 predicted proteins | sample MGYA00242558_ERZ504707 | MGnify/ENA primary metagenome ERZ504707 (study PRJEB26092, sample SAMD00036197) | human gut metagenome | host: Homo sapiens | study: EMG produced TPA metagenomics assembly of... | reverse complement strand
CATTTTGCGGTATTCTCATTAGAACCGAAGCTCGATGGTATCTTTCTTCTTTTTCCCCATTAATTACTCCATTTTCTCCCCGCCTGTGGCAGCGTAAAGCTCCTCGCCGTGACAGTTCGATTCCGCTTCGCTTCTTCTCGCTGAGGCTGACACCCTATGCATCTTGCCAGATATGGAATCGCAGGTTAACCTGCATTCCATATCTGATCAATCTGCGCATGGCTTACTGCTTACCATAATACTCGTCCAAGAACTTATCATCAATTCGTTTCAACTCTGATCTTGGCAGCATAGACAACAGCTTCCATCCGATCTCCAGTGTCTCTTCAATCGGTCTGTCGGTATCGTATCCCTGTGATACATATTCTTTTTCAAATGCATCTGCGAATTTCGCATATACCAGGTCAATATCAGTAAGAGCTGCCTCTCCTAAGATAGTCATTAATTCTTTCGCATCTTTTCCTCGCGCATATGCCGCAAATAACTGGTTCATGGTATTTGCATGGTCGGCTCTCGTCTTGCCTTCTCCGATTCCTTTATCTTTCAGACGGGACAGGGATGGCAATACATCGATTGGAGGCTTGATACCTTTACGGTACAAATCACGGCTTAAGATGATCTGGCCTTCGGTGATGTAGCCGGTAAGGTCCGGGATTGGATGCGTCTTGTCATCTTCCGGCATGGTCAGGATCGGAATCAGTGTGATACTTCCCTTCTTGCCATTCTGTCTTCCGGCTCTTTCATATAACGTTGCAAGATCGGTGTACATATATCCAGGATATCCACGGCGTCCCGGTACTTCCTTACGTGCGGCAGATACTTCTCGGAGCGCATCTGCATAGTTGGTAATATCTGTCATAATTACCAGTACATGCATGTCTTTTTCGAATGCAAGATACTCTGCTGCCGTCAGCGCCATACGAGGTGTGGAAATACGCTCGATTGCCGGGTCATTTGCCAGGTTGACGAACAATACCGTTCTGTCGATGGCTCCTGTCTCTTTGAAAGATTCTACGAAGAAGTTCGACTCTTCGAATGTGATACCCATAGCGGCAAATACTACGGCGAATTTCTCATTGCTTCCGCGTACCTTTGCCTGCTTTGCAATCTGTGCTGCCAGGTTGGCATGTGGAAGTCCGGATGCCGAGAAGATTGGAAGTTTCTGCCCACGAACCAGTGTGTTCAGTCCGTCAATAGCCGATACACCGGTCTGAATAAACTCTTCCGGATAGCTTCTGGCTGCCGGATTCATAGGAAGTCCGTTGATGTCACGTCTTTCATCCGGCAGAATCTCCGGTCCTCCGTCGATTGGGCGGCCCAGTCCGTCGAAGACACGTCCAAGCATATCTTCCGATACACCAAGCTCCATGCTTCGTCCCAGAAAACGTACTTTACTGTTACTTAAGTTGATACCCGTGGCACTTTCGAATAACTGCACCAGTGCATCATTTCCATTGATCTCCAGAACCTTGCAGCGGCGCTTCTCACCGCTTGCAAGCTCAATCTCACCCAATTCGTCATAGGCTACATTTTCAACGCCGCGTACCAGCATCAGAGGTCCGGCAACTTCCTGTATGGTTCTATATTCTTTTGGCATAATTTAGAAGTCCTCCTTCCCGAATGCAGCCGCAACTTCCTTGTCCAGTTCTTCTTCTACATTCTTATATTCACTTTCGATATCGGCGTCTGTTGTATATTTATAACGGCCAATCTTTTCTCTTACCGGCATGGCGATCAGTGCATTCATGTCCGCACCCTTGTTCAGTGCGTCAACAGATTTCTCATAAAATGCCAGTACCAGTTTCATCATCAGATACTGCTTACGAAGCGGCGTGTAAGTGTCGATCTCATGGAAGGAGTTCTGATGTAAGAAGTCTTCACGGATGGATCTTGCCGCTTCCATCTTCAGACGTCAGTCGGTGACAGGGCATCCATACCTACCATCTGTACGATCTCATTTAACTCGGCTTCTTCCTGAAGGATTGTCATCATCTTCTGACGGTCTTCCATCCAGTCCGCTGCCACTTCCTCGTTGAACCAGTTTGCCATATTGTCAACATACAGCGAATAACTGGTCAGCCAGTTGATGGCTGGGAAATGTCTCTTATACGCAAGTGCGGAATCCAGTCCCCAGAATACCTTTACAATACGAAGGGTTGCCTGTGATACCGGTTCGGAGATATCACCACCCGGAGGAGATACGGCTCCGATAACGGAAAGTGCACCTTCTCTTCCTTCTTTACCAAGGGATACCACATGTCCGGCTCTTTCATAGAACTGTGCCAGACGGGAACCTAAGTATGCCGGGTAACCTTCCTCACCAGGCATCTCTTCCAGACGTCCGGACATCTCACGAAGTGCCTCTGCCCAACGGGATGTAGAATCTGCCATTAACGCTACGGAATATCCCATATCACGGAAATATTCTGCGATCGTGATTCCGGTATAAATAGAAGCCTCACGGGCTGCAACCGGCATGTCTGATGTATTTGCGATCAGTACGGTTCTTTCCATCAGCGACTGTCCGGTCTTCGGGTCTTTCAGTTCCGGGAATTCATTCAGAACGTCGGTCATCTCATTGCCACGTTCTCCGCATCCGATATAGACCACGATATCAGCCTCTGCCCACTTAGCAACTGGTGTTGGATAACTGTCTTGCCACTTCCGAAAGGTCCCGGAACGGCTGCCACACCACCTTTGGCGATCGGGAAGAATGTATCGATAACACGCTGTCCGGTTACCAGTGGTTTTACCGGCGGCAGTTTCTTCTGATACGGACGGCCTTTTCGTACCGGCCATCTCTGCATCATGGTAAGTTCTTTGTCACCTTTCTCGGTAGCGATCACTGCTACCACTTCTTCTACGGTAAATGTTCCGGCTTTGATCTCTTTTACCGTTCCTTTTACTCCATAAGGAACCATGATCTTCTGCTGTACAACGATGGTCTCCTGCACAGTTCCGAGTACGTCACCTGCTTCGACCTCATCGCCGGCTTTTGCGACCGGTACAAATTCCCATTTCTTATCACGCTTTAACGATGCGACTTCCACGCCTCGTTTTAAGTTATTTCCGGAAATCTTCATAATGTCATCCAGTGGTCTCTGGATTCCATCGTATATACTTGTGATCAGTCCGGGACCAAGTTCTACTGACATTGGTACTCCCATAGACTCTACCGGCTCTCCAGGTCCAAGTCCCGATGTCTCTTCGTATACCTGGATGGATGCCTCATCTCCGTGAATCTCTATGATCTCTCCGATCAAACGCTGGCTGCTTACACGTACCACGTCAAACATGTTGGCGTCACGCATACCTTCTGCAATAACCAGCGGTCCTGCTACTTTTTTAATCGTTCCTGTACTCATACGGACGAATCAACCTCCTTTAGCTGCCAAATATAATATCGGAACCGACAGCCTGCTCTACCGATTTCTTCACACCTGCAACTCCGGCGCCTGTATTTCCGGCGATACCCGGAATCTGAATGATCGCCGGTGTGACCTGTTCCTGATATTTTTCTATCTCATGCGTTAACTCAGCGGCAAGTTTCTCTGTGATATAGATAATTCCATATCCGCCCTGTGCCAGCTGATGTAATTTCTCTGCGGCTTCCTCACGGGTCTGGACGGCAAATGTATCAAGGCCCAGTGCTGCGAATCCGAAGATGCTGTCATAATCACCCACTACTGCGATCTTATACATACATTTCCCTTACCCTTTCCCGGATTGAATCATCCGGCAGTTCATTCTGCTTTCCGGATAAAATGATTCGTACCGTTTTAATCTCATTCTGCCTTGCAATTACGTAGGCAATTACCGGTCCTATCGTAAATGCATGATATTTCTCCGGGCTTATCGTCTGAATGATCCAGTTGTCACACCATCTTTCAAATGCCGACGGCGACTCTGCCAGTGCATCCGCACCTTCTGCATAAGCCGTTCCTCTTAAGTATTCACAGATGGCATCCATGCCGCTAAGTGCCGCTTTCGAGAGTTGGCTGACACTTAAGGAATCACATTCCGCCATTGCCCGTTTCATAAAGTCTGTTGATTTTGCGGTCTTCTGTGACCGGACAGCGATCTTGATGTCCGCCACTGCCACTGTGGATTCTGCATAATCCTGTATGATCTTATCCGGTGACTCTTTTCCCGCCTGATAAATAGCATCCAGTGCCGCCCGGTCTATGATCACATCACAGAGCTGCCCGTCTCCTGTATGAAGAAGTGTCTCGTATGCTTCTTCTCCTGCGATCCGCATACTGTCCGGAAGCTTTCCAAAGTCTCTGTCTTCTACGATCTTACGCATCTCTTCCCCGGGAATCCGAACATCTTCATAATAGATATGCCGGTTCTTATCTCCGGTGCATACTTCCTTGACCGCTGCCTTTAAATTATGAAAAAGCTTCGGATAAGAAAGCACATCGAAATGTTCCATTCCGATCGACAGTTCTTTTACTACTTCCCATGTCTTTTCTTCTTCTCTCGTCAGGATCTTTTCCGCATCCCCGCTGCTTTCGGCATCTCCCCAACCTTTCTCTTCTAAGAACTGCAGTGCCTGATCATAATTCTGGCACGCAATCAGCTGGTCGATGGTACTGTCAGAGAACAGGGATACTTCCAGGGCACGGATTCTTGCGACCGCATAGGTATATTGTTCACTCATGTTGTTCCTCCATTTCCGAACATTCCTGATATCTGAACATTCCTACTGGTTCTTCTGATGCTTTCCGCATCATACAAAGAGCAGCCGGTGAACGATATCTGAAAGCTCATCCCGCTTCGCATCGAACATTGCCCTGATCGTACAGTTCTCTTCAATTCCACCGTACGCAAGAATGAATCCATTGTCAATATTATCTCTGCCCGCTCCGGCTACAGTAAGTTTTCCTCCCTTTGCCAGAGCTATTTCTTCAATTTCTTTGCCAAATCCTACCGGCATATTTTCCAGATCTTTTACGGAGAAATAGATCTCTCCCTCCTGCGGAAGTATATATGCTTCCAGAATCGACAGAAGCATCTGATAATAATCATCCGGCGCAAGGTTTATAACCTTTTCATACGCCTTCTCGATGATCTCAGCGATCATCTCCTGCTTTGCTTCCAGAAGTCTCGTTCTTCTCTGAAGATCGATGGCTGATTTCACACGCTCTTTCTGCGATGCAGTATCTGCTTCCGACTTTTTCAGGATAGTATCTGCCTGTCTGGCTCCCTCTTCCTGTGCCTTAAGCTTCATCTGTTCTGCCTGTGCTTTCGCATCTTCGATCTTCGCATCCGCTGTCACTTTTGCCTCGTCAAGGATCTGACTTTTGATCTTATCTAATCCAGCCATTGTCCTTCACACTCCTTCTATACCTGAATTGCTGTTACGGAAAGGATAGAAATCAGAAGTGCAAGGATGGCATATGTCTCAACCATTGCAGGGAACAACATTGCTTTACCGAACTGATCCGGTTTCTTTGCTACAATTCCGATTGCTGCCGCTGCTGTCTTTCCCTGTGCTTTTCCTGAGATCAGACCAACGATTCCGATTGGAAGACAAGCTGCCAGGATCAGAAGTCCTGTCTTAGGATCCAGATCTGCTGCACCACCGCCAAGAAGTCCGATCTTGGATAATGTAATGAAACCAACCAGCAGTCCGTAGATTCCCTGTGTACCAGGAAGCAGCTGCATGATCAGTACTTTTGCGAATTTGCTTGGGTCTTCTGTTACAACTCCGGACGCTGCCTGTCCTGCAATACCAACTCCGATCGCAGATCCTGCACCTGCCAGGAATACTGCCACTGCCGCACCAAGAAGTGCATATACCATTCCCATATCATTCCAAATACTCATATCTATTTTTCCTCCTTAATATCTACATATTTTGTCTCCGCATGAAACGGTTCGAAAGGTTTTCCACCGCCTTCGTAGAATTTTCCGAAGAATTCCACAAATTGAAGTCGGTTGGTGTGGACATATGCACCAAGCAGGTTGATTGCCAGGTTCATTGCATGTCCGACGATAAATACTACGATAAATAAGATGACTCCAAATACACTCTTACCAAGCATGCTTCCCATCTGGTTGACAACGGATGCGATAACACCTGTTGCAAGTCCCAGTGCCAGAAGTCTGGAGTATGATAATACATCACTTAACCATCCGGTGATATTATAGATATCATATGCTCCAAGTGCCAGCCGGAGTGCGGATTCTTGCTCGATCTTCCGGACATCAATAACAGTCCGAGTGCCCCGATGATTGCCAGTGCTTTTGACAATGTAACAAGCGCTGCCGGGAACACGATCTTGGTCTGTGCGATTGAAGCAAATATCTCTGACGGAAGTAACATCAGGATCAGTCCGATCAGGAAAATGTACCACAATACGATATCGCAGAAGAAATCCAGTACCTTTCCGTCTTTTAACAACATATATCCCTTGATTCCAAGACCCACGAACAGATGGACCAGTCCGAATGCCATCGAATAGATCAGAAGTCGCATCGGATCATTTAACGGTGCAAACCACAGCGGCTTGATCGTCAGTTCTTTTCCAAAGAATGTGCTCGATACGACATCTACGACATCTCCGAAATATCCACCGAATAAGATTCCCCATACCATGGTAGAAATTCCACAGTACATGAACATTTTCATAGATTTCCTCATACCGGCACTCATGCGCGGGAATTTCTTAAGGACGATCAGACACACGATTGCGATGATCGCACCATACGCTGCATCTGATAACATCATTCCAAAGAAAAATACATAGAAGAATGACATGATCGCGGTCGGATCGATCTCTCCTTTATGCGGAAGTCCGTAAGACTCCAGGACTCCTTCCACACTTTCCGAAAATCCGTTATTCTTAAGGATTACCGGTGGTTCTTCGTCTTCTTTTAACTCTTCTACATCGATCACACAGTCATACGCATCCCCGATTCCTTTCTGGATCGCCGGTATCGCTTCTTTTGCTGCGTAACCACTGATAATAAATGTACGTCTGGACTGCGGAAGTGTTCCCAGTACTTCGTACTTTTCTGCACGCATCCGGTAATAGTCACCGATGATCTTCAGTTCCTCCCGGTCTTCTGCGTAAGATATGATCTCTCCCCGGATATCTGCAATTGTCTGTTCGATCTTTCTGATCTGTTCTTCCAGTTCCTCTTTCTGCTTTGCCGGAATCTGCTCTGTCGATACAACCGGTCTTGAGAATCCTGCAGTGCGGAGTGTATTCTCCACATCTGCTGCCTGGTCCTTCATACAGAACACGCTTAAGTACACGGCATCTTTATCCTGACTTATAACCGATATATCTACGGCTTCGATCTCCGGATGATCTTCGGCAAGCTTTCCGTAAATCATTTCCAGTGTCGTCTCCGCCGCCATGGTTCCAAGAAGCATTGCCGTCTTTTTCGTGCCCGGATAATTCATCGCAACTTCCAGACTCATCCATGGTGTAAGTGCTTCTATCTGGGTATTCCGCTTCACGATCTCAGCCTGTGCTTCCGCAATTTTCTTATGATCAGCGATCAGAAGTCCCGCCACTTCCATGACTGCTTCCTGCTTCGCTGCGGCAGCTTCCATCGTCTTTTTATCGATCAGCTCATTTCCTTCCAGACTGGCGAACATGGATTTTTTCTCCGGTGTATACTGATTCAATACATCCAGTGCGTTTTCCGTGATCTGCACCCGTTTCTCGAAGCTTGATTTCGCACTCTGTGTATCCATCTTCTCGAATCCGGCTTCGTCCTGCGCGACCTGATGCATCTCTATCATGCCCATGGACTGCAGTTTTTCCAGAATCGCTTTCCGGTCATGTTTCAATGCGCAGATACTGATTCGCTGCATCTGCAATACTGCCATAACTGCATCCCTCCTTTTTTATTTTTTCACGTTCTTACTCTTCCCATATCATCAGAGCAATGCTTTGATGACTGCGGATACCGCCTCCTCTTCTTTTCCCTGAGCCAGTGCTTTTAATGCTTCTGTCTCCTGTTCCGTCTTCTCGGAAGCCTGTTTCTTTAAGACTTCTCCTTCTTCTTTCGCCTGCAAAAGATCTGCTTCTGCCTGTTTCTTTGCATTTGCTACAGCCTGCTCTTTTATCTCTTTTGCCTCTCTGGCAGCTTTTTCAAGGATCTCGGTACACGTTGCATCTGCTTTTCTTATGATCTCATCCGCTTCATTCTCCGTTTCCTTGATGGTCTTAATGGTTTCTTCTACCATTCATCTACCACCTCTCCTTCAAAAAATACAAAATCTAGTTTAAATTATAATCTTATTTCTGCAATTTTACCATACATTTATTACATTTGTTGTAAATTGTATGTCACTTTGATACATTTTTATCATTTTGTCGTTTTATATTTGTGCACTTATTAATAAGTAGAAACGCCTGCCAGCGCCTCCTGTATTTTTTCATATACCTGGTATGAAAATAAGGATATCATCTCATTTTCTCAACGAAAACGGACAATATCCTTATTTTGTCTAAATAATATGGAATTTATACAGATTGGATTCCTTTTCTTACCAGTGTAATTCGTGAAGATGCCCCTCCAGATTCATACCTGCAAATCCGTTCTGTCTGAGTGCTTCGTAAAGCACGATCGCAACCGAGTTGCCGAGGTTCAGCGAACGGATGTCGCCTACCATCGGGATACGCACGCAGTCTTCTTTATGCTCTACCAGAATCTCTTCCGGGATTCCGGCACTTTCTTTTCCGAACATGATGTAGCAGTCCGGTTCATAGTTCACTTCTGTATATACCTTCGGTGCTTTTGTCGTTGCCATGTAGATCTTGGCTCCCGGGTTCTTTTCCAGGAAATCATTGTAATCAATATAGGTTCTGACATCCAGATGCTCCCAGTAGTCCATGCCGGCACGCTTTAAGTTCTTTTCATTCAAGCGGAAGCCGAGTGGCTCGATCAGGTGTAATCTGGTGTTGGTGGCTACGCAGGTTCTTCCGATATTGCCTGTGTTTGCCGGGATTTCTGGTTCGTGTAATACGATGTTTAACATGTTGTGGTCCTCCGTTTTCACTAACTTACTTTTTCAAAATCAAATATTGGATTGCACTGAAAATGCATCCTATTCTTTTTCAAATAAAAATTCTATATAGCTGTATATTTCCGAAAAGTCAATCTGACATTTTCCAGCAAATATCTTCACCGGCACCTGGTCTTCAAAACCATAGATGGCCGGTAACTCATTATGTTCCAAGTCATATACTACAACTTTTTTCTTATCCGGGTCAACCATCCAGTATTCTCTGACTCTTGCAGTAATATATTTTTTCAGTTTTAATCCCATATCTTTTTTTCTTGTAGATGGTGACAATATCTCGATTGCCATATCCGGAGCTCCATAGACATGACTTCGAAGGATTTTATCTCTGTCACAGCATACAACGACGTCCGGCTGCAGCATCGTCCGGTTATCTTCATCTAGTTGTACGCTGACCGGTGACGGCAGTACCATACATAATCCTTTGTTCTGCCTAATGTACTCTCTTAATCTGATACTGATTTCAAATGCAAGCTGCTGATGAATCGTGGTTGGCGTATTCAGGTCGTAGATGACTCCGTCAATCAATTCCACTCTATATTCGTCCGGAATCGCTTCATACTCTTTTAGTGTGTATTCGCCTTGCTTTTTACCACGAAAACTTTTCCAGATATCACCTTCATGATCTGTGCCATCTCCATAGATGCGATAAGCCGATACGCTTTCTTTCATCATACCAGGATATGGATTAGAAACAGATCCTTTCATATCTTCTGGTGATCCTATGTTTCCAGACGCTTTGTAGTCTCGTCCATGATTATCTGTAAATATAATATGTTCAATCGGAAATGCTTTTTCCAACTGACAAATTGTGTCATATCTTGGTCTTTTGGTTATTCCGCTGAATATCTTTTGTACCGTTCCCAACGGTACACCGGAACGATCTGATATCTGCTCGCAACTGAAACCTAATTCTGTTTTCTTCTTTTTCATCTCTTCTACAGTCATAGGATCATCTCCTTCCTTCTACAGGACTCTCCATCGATGGATCTTCCGAACATGTGGTAATCTATATTTCTGGTATTGTTTTCCATATTTTATTATATATCATTCCATTTATCAAGTATATTTTCCATATTTTATTATATATTATTCCAATTCATTTCATCTTATCCAAATCGAAGTAAAACATTTGCCACTGGCGGCTTTTTGAATATATTTTTATACGCAAAATCCGCCGGACATTTTCCCGTCCGGCGGATTCCTGCACACTATGTAATATTTTATTCCGTCCCATTTACAGTCAGCACATCTGCCTACTTATTCTTCACATACTTCTTAAGCAGATACACCGGCGTACAACTCCATGCATGGCAGTAGCTGTTCACGATCGGTGAACCATACGGAGAATACTCCGGCTGATCCGGATCGAATGCTTCCCAGTAGGTATCCGCTCCAAGTGAGATCATCTTACCCCAGTAGCTCTTCATCAGATGGATGGCCTCTTCATCCAGTCCTGCCTCGAATAATGCTTCCACAATGTGATGATACATATATGGTGTTGCGATATTCTTCACCGGGAATAACTCCTGAATCGTGGTCTGCATGATGGATTTATTCTCTTCGTCTGACATTACATGTGCCAGCACCATCCACACCTGACTTGCAATGTTGTATTCATCCCAGGCTGTTGCAAAGAGGTTCTTTTCCGGACGGAAAAGCACGTTCTTTGCATAGTCTGTGATCAGCTCCAGTTTCTTTTCGTACATGCTGATCTCAGAGTCTCTTACGACTTTGGCAAGCTCGATGAACTGCTTCATGACATAGATCATCTCTGCCTGTCCTGCTGTGTCTTTATTAAAGTCATTGGACCAGTCTACGAATACCGGATAGTTCTCGTCCGGATTCAGTTTGCCATTCTCATCGAACATCTTTAATGTAATGTTCATCTGCTTCTTGGCAATCGGATACAGTTCTCTTATCAGCTCCTCATCCGGGTGTGCTTGATGAAGATCATATAAGGTCGAGATGAAGAACAGGCTGTATTCGAACAGGAATGTATCATCCGGTACATTCTCCGGCTTTACGAATACATTTGCAGAGATCTTACCTTCTTCTGTCGTCATAGCTGCGAACAGATACAGGCATCTCTTTACCAGATCCGTCTGATCAAAGGTTGCGTAGTTTGCAAGCGCCTGCAGTCTGAGATCTCCAAGCCATAATCTTCTGTCACGCTTTGGTCCGTCCTCGAACACGTCCTGTGTACAGTCCGCCAGCGTCTTCACACCGATATCATAAATCTTCTGCAGTTCCGGATCTTCGAATCTCATCGGTTCGAAGCCGCTGTAATCTGCAGATGTCTCTGTCACAACCGTCGGATCAGAGAATACTGCCTGCCACTTCGGAGATGTATCCAGAACCTTCAATTCTACATAACGGAAGCTGTATCTTCTCGGAAGTTCCAGTGTTGCCGGAAGCTCATCGATATGAATGAACTCTTCCTGTATCCACGAACGGCTGAGCCATCCTTCATAGTCTTTGGACTCTGCCGCAAGCTCTGCCGGAAGTTCTGCAAACTTAATACGCATATAAAGAGGTGCATCCATCGGGGATCCGGTCTGGTCGATATGAATCTTAAATGTTCCGACTCTGTGATCTCCAAAGTCAAGAATCATTTTATCATTTCTTTTCAGTCCATATTCTTCAATCTTATCAATGTTCTTATCACTTTCCGTTACACCGACACCGTTTAATTTCAACGGATCTTCGATCACTTCGACAATACGTGTTGGATGGATTCTTTCTTTTTTGATCTCCGGACGGAAGCCTTCTGCTTTTGCCAGTAGTTTTTCGTCATGTTTAAATTTTACATCATTATTGATCTGAAATGTAAATGCCATGTTCTCTCCTCCTGCTTACATCTGTCCGACGCCGTGTTTTTTCTGTAACATAATCATTCTTGTTCCGGCAATTGCACTGATCAGGACGATTCCTGCGAATCCATACATAGTTGTGTGGATTCTGTCACCGGCTACCAGATAAGGTGTTACAAGTGCGAATAATCCACAGCAGAATCTTGAGAATCCATTGATGAATCCCTGCATAGAAGCTCTTGCCTCAACCGGGAAGGACTCCTGTGTCCATACTTTGTAAATAGACTCTCCGGCAAACTGGTTACCGATGTTGTAGCATGCAATCATACCTACGATCATAGCGATCGTTCCGCCGCCAAGTGCGATACCGATCATGCACCTGCCTGAATTACGATACCTACATAGAAGAATTTGTTTCTGTGTTTACTTCCTGCTGCAGATGCAAATAAGATTCCGCAGATCAGGCCTACAATATTCAATACGATTCCACATCCCGTTGCAAGTGACTGTGATGCATTTGCCTTAACCAGGATATAAGTCTGGAACTGTCCGAATGTATTAGCTAACAGGTTCCAACATACATAGAAGATAATGATGCATGAGAAAAATGATACATATTTCTTTCCGTCTGTTCCTTTAAAAAGAGATGCAAATGATACTTCTGTAGAAGTCTTTGTACCTTCTGCAGCGCGGTATTCATCTCCTGCCGCATGAAACTCTTTGAATTTCTTAGAAAATGTTCTCCATACGAATGCGATTCCTGCAAGTACGGCCAGTAATGCGAATACCATTCTTGCTCCTGCTGCGCCTTCTACGTGAGATACGATAAATGCCATTGCGTAAGATCCAAGTACACCAATCTGCCAGAATACCTGTGTCGATGCGATCAGACTTGCAGATACTTTTTCATTCGGTGCATCATGTGAGATTACAGTAAGGCTGATCGGAAGATCTGCTCCAGAAGCAAATCCTGTGATGATCAGACCTGCAAGTAATACCGGGAAGTTGCCTGACAGTACGCAGATTGCCGCACCGATCAGATACATCAGGTTCATCATGTTAAATGAACGGATCAGTCCGAATAACTTTGTAATATTTCCTGCGAGCAGTGAACCTGCTGCAATTGCAAATGTAAGTGCTCCTGAGAGGATTCCGACCTGCCCGTCGGTAAGTCCAAGTCCTGACTGCCACACTGTAATTGTAGCGGACAGTCCGATGATGATACCGGATCCGAGCATAGATCCGATTCCTGCCGCACCAACCAGCGGCATATATTTCTTCGTTTCTGCTGATTTATTCATAATTAATTCCTTTCACTCATTCTTGTTTCATATGTTCTGGTTCTATTATTTATTCTGAACTTTCCTGCGTTCTTCCAGTTCTTTCTGAATCTGTGGAAATTCCTTATCCAGATGGTAAAACGACATCGTGATGATCGAGCAAATGATCAGGAGCGCCGGAATGTAGATATACATCATCTTGATCGCCGTCAGTGCATTTGCTGTCTGATGAACGGCATCTGCGTCATAAGCTCCCCAGCTCAGTAACAGACCCGAGATTCCTCCGGCTGCTGCCTGTGCTACTTTTCCAGGAAACCGTTGATTGCCGACAACGTTCCGGTTGCCTGAATACCAGTCTTCCACTCTCCGTAATCCACCGGATCTGCCTGCATGGAGAAGTAGATACTCTCCTTACATCCGTATCCCGCTGCAGATATCACTGCCCCCGCCAGGATGACCGATGTATTCACAGTTCCGATAAAAATCACGGCCAGACCTGCAAGCTGTAATCCTGCGGATACGCTGTAAAGGTTACGTTTTCCGAGACGTTTTGCCAAAAATGGAACGGTTAAATTTGCCACCAGCGGTACCATTGTCATAACCGTAGCTACCATCGTTGCCATTTTTGCACTTCCCACGTAATATTTATAGTAATAAACAAGTGCAGACGACTGAATGAAATAACCTGTCCACATGAACAGAATGTTAAGTGCAAATAACTTCCACGGTGTATTATGTGCCGCAGACTGAATCGTCTCTTTTAAGGTCGCTGACTTTTCCGTCTGACTTAAGTTATTCTCACGAACCAGTGCGAATGTAAGCAAGAAACATACACATCCCGCAACTCCGAAGATTCCCATAACCACCCGGAATCCGACTGCTTCGTTCCCGTTTCCGACTATTTTTACCAGATACAATGCGGTTGCAGATACAATCGTGGAACCCATAAATGCGAAGAATTTTCTCCATGTCGCAAGTACGGTTCTCTCATTCATATCATCCGTCAAAGTTGGCAATATGGACGCCAGCGGAATATTTACCACTGTATACATGAATGACAGGAAGATGTATGTAACATATGCATACACCAGTTTCCCATCCGGTGAAATGTCCGGCACACTGAATGCCAGTAATGCTGCCACTGCAAACGGCACAGCTCCAAAGAGAAACCATGGTCTGCTCTTTCCCCAGCGGGTTCTGGTCTTATCGATTGCGAATCCAACCAGTACATCAGTAACAGCATCAATAATCCTGCAGACGATAAACATAACAGCGATCGATGCTGCATTGAGTTTCATAACGTCTGTGTAAAAATACAGTAAGTACAGAGAAATCATCTGCCATATTAAGTTACAAGCAAAATCTCCAAGTCCATAGCCAAATCTCTGTCTGTACAAAAATGACTTTGTATTACCCATCTCTTATCCCTTTCTTATGATTTATCGCGCGCTTTCTTAACTTCAAGAGGATTATAACGCAGAAATACCTTTATGAATATTGGATATTTTGACACGTTAATTGACTTTTTTTGACATATATGTGATGATAAGGTTAAAAATGAGTGGATATTGACTATTTTTTACAACATACTAAATTAACAACTTCTTACAAATACTTTTTAACATTTACATCATAATATGCTGAGGTACTATATTATGGCTGATTTAGGGAAAACATTAAATGAATTATTTGAGCTGAATGAAGATGAGAAATTTTATAAAGATTATTTTGAAGTTTCTGCTTCTTCCGGTCAGTTGAAGAAATTTCTGGATAAGGTAGATCTGGATGATGCCATCCGCCGCCATCTGATTATCCCGGAACTGCTGCCGGATATCATTTCTTATGAAATGAATGATGATGAATACTTTAAAGACAATGATCGGAATGTATTCATCAGCAAACATAACCGGTACACGCCTCCGTTTTTACACAAGCACGACTTTTTTGAGATTATCTTTGTATTTACCGGACATTGCTCACAGACTATCTCCACGACCAGAAAAGATTTTACCGAAGGGGATCTGATTTTTATTGCCCCGGGTGTGTATCATACGATGGAAGTCTTTGACGATAATTCCATCGTATTCAACATCCTTCTGCGAAAATCCACATTTTCACAGATGTTTATTCCGCTGATGAAGGGGAACAATCTGTTAAATGAATTCTTCTCGGAAGGATTGTATCATTCCCAGCAGATCGACTACGTTATCTTCCACTCCGGCGGTGAGCATCTGATCGATTCGCAGAAAGAGATGCTAAATGTATACCATGAGCACCTCTTTCACGATGCATTTTCCGATCAGGTTCTGGTCGGCATGCTTACTCAGCTCAGCGCAAAGATGATGCGCCATTACCGGAATACGGTAGAATCTTCTTACCGTGACAAGAATGAACACCAACCGGAAAATTTTAAGGTTATGCACTATATGCAGAGTCATCTGGAAGATGTCACTCTGCAGGACATCGCGGATCATTTCGGCTTCTCACTATCGTATTGTTCCAGACTGATCAAGTCCACGACTGGACAGTCTTTTAATAACTGGAGGCGGCTTCTCCGGATACAGAAAGCAGAACGGCTTCTGGTGAATACGCAGAAGTCCGTTGCGGATATCAGTGAGATTCTTGGATATGAGAATCCAGAGACATTTATCCGGGCGTTCAAGAAAGAGCTGCATATTACTCCGGCAAAATACCGGAGCCGGGAGATTACTCCAAAGACAAATTCATAAAAAATATCCGGCAGAAAATATTATCATTTCTGCCGGATGTTCCTAATACTCTGACATACTTCTCTCCACCTGCACTGCTGCGATCGCACCATCTGCTACTGCAGTCACTACCTGGCGCAGACTCTTGACTCTTACATCTCCAACAGCATAGACACCTGGTACGTTGGTATGCATGTCCTCATCCGTCTTAATGTATCCCTTGTCATCCGTCTCTACTTTATCTGCAAACACGCTGGTATTCGGGATCATACCGATGAATCCAAACAGTCCGAACAGTCCGTCTTTCGGATCGGCTTCTATCTTTGTAAGTTCTCCCGTCTTCACATTCTTCACAGTCATCGTCTGAAGCAGTCCGTCGCCGCCCACTTCTTCGACTACCGAATCCCACAGAAATGTGATCTTCGGATTGGCAAATGCTTTCTCCTGAATAGACTTTGCTGCACGCAGCTCGTCTCTTCTGTGATGATCGTAACTTTTCTGGCAAATTTTGTAAGATACAGCGCTTCTTCCACCGCTGCATCCCCGCCGCCCGCTACATAGACTTCCAGGTCAGTAAAGAAGTTCGCATCACAGGTTGCACAGTAAGAGATTCCACGTCCCTTGTACTCCTGCTCGCCTTTGCATCCGATCGGTCTTGCATATGCACCGGTTGCAATGATGATATTTTTCGCCTGATAGGTATCTTTTTCGCCTGTCAGGACTTTGATGTCTCCGCTCAGTTCTGCATTTGTGATCGTATCACGGACATGTTCTGCGCCGAACTGTTCTGTCTGTTCGTACATTCTGCGTACAAGAGAAACTCCCGTCTCTCCTTCTACGATCTGTCCCGGATAGTTTTCTATTTCGTCTGTGTTGATAATCTGGCCGCCGGCCTGTCCTTTTTCGATGATCAGGGTGTCCAATCTGCTTCTGCCTGCGTATAAGCCTGCGCTTAATCCCGCCGGACCGGCGCCAAGGATGATTACGTCATATATGTGATCCATGTGTGTGTCCTCTCTTTCTTTTCGTATGTATTTTTAAAATTATTGATCGTATGATTCTATCTTATTTTACATGATTTTAGCTGTTGGCATACCAACAAATTACAATTAAAAATTCCCTTTTTGTTTTTATATTACTTGCTAAAGATATATTTCTATGATATTATAATTATACAAAAAACAACCGCTCAAAGTGGTTGGCCATATTGAGTAATAGAAATCCACCCAGTCCTGCCAAGACTTTTTAGAGGGTGGGTTTTCTATTTCCTACTGACATATCAAATATATAAAAGTCAGCAGTGATATTATGAACATACCAAATTACATTAAATCTTTAAAGTCAAAATTTTTATTGTTCATTTACACCACCTCCTATCTATGTATCTTAGGAGGCCTTCCACCCATATTGCGGTTGTTTGTAGTAGTATATCATATACGTTTTATTTATTCAATTATTAAATAAACTTCATTATACCTTCCACAATTTGCTCTTTCGTCAGATGATTCTCTTTCAGAACTTCTGCCACATCATAACGATCGAGGAACTCTTTCTTCAGTCCGAAGTTCAGAACCTTCATGTCCGAATCTCCGTAGAATCTTGCGATCTTCTCGCCGAATCCGCCATCCAGAATACCATCTTCCAGAGTGATCACAACATCATGATCTTTCTTAAGCTCTTCCAGAAGTTCTGCATCAATACCTGTAATATAATATGGATTGATCACAGTTGCATCTGTTCCGGTTACTTTCTTAAGCTCTTCAGCAACTTCTTTACCAAGTCCGTAGAATGTTCCAAGTCCAATCACTGCAACCTTAGAACCTTTCTGAGTTACTTCGTATTTGTTCAGATCACCGAAGTCTTTTGTAATCTCTTTTCCGTCTGAGATCACGCTGCCGCCCGGAAGCTTGATTGCTACCGGATACTCATTCTGTTCGATACTCCAGTCGAGCATTGCCAGGTATTCTTCCTTCGTTGTCGGAGCAAGGTATACTAGATTCGGGATATTTGCCATCATCGGGATGTCATATAGTCCAAGGTGTGTCACATCATTCATTCCGTATACCGAACCACAGAATGTTACAATAGTTGCCGGGCTGTTGTTGATGCAGAGATCCTGTGCGATCTGATCATAAGTTCTCTGTACAAATGTGCTGTATACACCATAAACCGGTTTTCCGCCATTTGCGGCAATTCCGGAAGCAAGTGCTACGGCTGTCTCTTCTGCGATACCGACATCTACGAACTGTTTTCCTGCTTCTTTTCTCTTATCTTCTGTGAATCCCATAACAGTCGGTGTTCCGGATGTAATCGCTACTACTGCCGGATCTTTTTTCATCTTATCCAAAAGATAATTCATGGAAATATCCGAATAGTCTTCTTCTGTCATCTCGTATAACGGTTCACCTGTCTCGATATGAAATGGTCCGTTATAATGCCATACTTCTTTGTTCTGCTCTGCCGGTGCATAACCCTTTGTCTCAAACATGGCTTACATATCAAGGATGCAATAATCATGTTTATCCCCGCCATGTACTGCGGAAACCTTTCCGTCCGCAATCTTAATCAGGGCATCCCCTTTTGCAACCCGCAGGCAGTAATTGACTACCTTCGCATATGTTGCCTTATCCAGCTTGCGAAGCCCGTCTCCATTGACACCTGCGCGGCTTAAAATGGTGCGGATGGCACAGTCACGTACCGGATAGGATTCTCCTCTCATTTTCAGTACAAGCTGCGTATTCTTCTCTGTATCCTCCAAAATTTCTTCCATGGATGCATCTGCCGCATCCAGATTTTGAGCCTCCTTTTCCAGTGGTGCCAGCCGTAACGTATTTGTTGGCTTTCTGATCCATTTGGCATTTCTTCCTCTCTCTGCCAGAAACTCCAGCAGATCTTTTACTTCTGCAAAGGATCTCTCAAATCCATCTGCATACACTCTTGCTTCATTCATGTTCTTATCCACCTTTCTTAAAATAATATTTATCCATCAACAGCTAAAGCTGGTTGTGGCATGCAACTATGCCGAAACCTAAATGTAAGCACAAAAAAGAATGAAAAGAGAGTCTTTTCTCTGTTCATTCTTAAAAGTCTGGTTTCTTCCTGAAAAACAAAAGTGCCACGTAGCCAAAAAGGCATACCGTGACACTCACTACAAACATAAACTACTTATGCCAGGAATCAGCTCCTGCTGTTTCCTGTAAGTTTGGAGATTCTTATGAATCCCGAAACTCCCCAAAAGGGTGTGCATAAAATAAACTATATCAGTATACTAGCACAAGATATTCCTCATGTCAATTCAGGCTTATACTATATATGGTGTTTATATTTGTTCAAAATACTACATCTATTTTTCTACTACGAATTCAATCTTCTCTTTCAGATACTCCCGGCAGCCAAACCGAACCGTTCCACACTGCTTTGACTCCTCTTTCGCCTTTTCATTACAGCAGTCCAAGTAGGGACAATCGTTACATTGATTCCGCAGTGCTTCCTTTGCCCATTCAATTTCCTGCTCATTTCCTATAATCCGCACAGACACCCACTTCCTTTGCTATCATCATACCCCAAAATCCATTTTCTATCATCCATAATTTCTTTTTTTGTATCATTTTAGTAAATTACGGTTATATTACGGAATAATCACTATATTTCAAATATATCTCTATTCTATTCCGTAATTTGCTGTAAGTAAATAGTTTAAAATGTGGAAGAGAGGTGTAAATGTATGGATAAAAACTTTATTGGAGAACGCATCAGCGAACTGCGTTTAAAGAAAAATGTATCTGAATATCAGATGAGTCTGGATCTTGGCAAAAATAAAAGCTACATCCAGTCCCTCACTTCCGGACGTTCTCTGCCTACCATGCAGAGCTTTCTGGATATCTGTGACTATCTGGAAGTCACTCCTCAACAGTTCTTCGATTCAGAGCTGCACAATCTTCCTCTGATTGACAAAGCAACTGATCTGATGAAACAACTCGATGACGAGGATATGCTTGCGCTCATTTCCATGCTGAATCGTCTGGCTCTAAAACGCAAATAGATTTCCGTAGCTGCCAAATCAAGGCAGCTTTTATTTTTATCATTTTTTCTCAAAATTTTTCAATCTTAAAGAAAAGTCCCCTATTCCTTAATTGAATGGGTAATATATCCATTCGCCGTACCTTGAAAACAAAAGAAATCTTTCGGGAGATTGATATAGGTGACTGCAGATAGTTTGCATCTTCGCACGCCTGCAGCTTAATAGTTACAAAGTAACACCGTTTTACGTGCCGGAACGGGCATAGGAACTGGCTTCTGAAAGAATAACATAGACTTTTGGGATTTTAGCTTATAGCGCTTTTATTAGAGAACTTTTACTCAAAATTTGATATAATAATAGACAGGTATCAAGTTGATTCCCTGTCTGTGGAAAGGAGATTCATGATAACTGTAACAAAAAGGGATTTGATTGAATTAGGCTACGGTCCTTCCTTTGCTGCTGATATTATAAAAAAAGCAAAGAACTTATGGTAGAAAAGGGGCATACCTATTATCAATCCAGAAAATTAGACAGGGTTCCAAAAGAAGCCGTTGAAGAATTATTAGGGATTACTTTGCCCGATAAGCAAGAATGATCGTGCTTTTTGCATTTTAGTAAGGAGTGAAATCATGGCAAAAGATCCAATTAAAAAAGCAGAAAACGGCACTTATTATTTTCGAGCCAATCTCGGATATCATCCTGTAACCGGAAAACAGATTCAAAAATACCGCAGCGGATTCTCAACAAAAAAAGAAGCCCGTGCCGAGTATTCCAAATTGATTCTTGCATCAACGGAAGAATTAGCTGATAAGAAGGAAGACATTACCTTCAAAAAGTTTATTGAAGAAATCTATCTTCCGTGGTACAAAACTCAGGTGAAAGAAAGTACCTACAAGAATCGTTACTCGACCATTCAAAAACACTTTGCCTATTTCTACAAGAAGAAAGTGTCCGAAATAGAAGCGATAAATGTACAGACCTGGCAGCTCAAGTTGGCAAAACAATTCAGTCCAAACTATGTACGCATTGTTCAGGGAATGTTATGTTTAGCTTTTGACCGGGCGATTATCCTCGGACTTGCAAAGAAGAATCCTGCCCGCATGATCGGCAATATCAAATCTAAAAAAGTAAAGATCGACTTCTGGACTTTGGAGGAGTTTCAGAAGGTAATATCCCTGCTGTACAAAGGTGACTACTACGAGCACTATCTCTTCATCTCGTTCTGGCTTTTATTTATGACTGGAATGCGTATTGGAGAGGCTGCCGCCTTACAGTGGATGATATTGATTTTGAAACAGGTATGCTGATTATTAGTAAAACACTGTACTATAAAACAATGAATGACTACAAATTCGTTGAACCTAAGACGCAGGCAAGCAACCGTACCATTTATATTGATGCTGATACCATCAAGGAATTACAAGAATGGAAGGCGGTTCAGGCAAAGGTTTTACCAAATTGTGGATTCGTCCTGAGTTATAACAGTACACCCACCAGCAAAACAACACTTCCAAGAGCATTGGAGAAATTGGCAAATTTAGCTGGTGTTCACAGAATCAAAATTCATGCCCTGAGACATTCGCATGCTTCCCTGCTTATCAGCATGGGCGAAAATCCACTGCTGATTAAAGAGCGTCTTGGACATGAAAAATACAGACGACACTAGGAACTTATGGTCATCTGTATCCAAACACCAATATTGAGATTGCAAAGAAGCTGACCGGGGTTCTCAGCTACCAGTCAGCTTCTCAAAGTATTGCTAATTATACCAGTAATCAGCATACTGCAATGTATCACAAAGAAATATAAAAATGCAATGATAATGCAATTTCAAACACCCAAAGCCGCAAAGCCCCGTGGTTACGGGCTTTGTAGCCCAGCGTGAACTATTCAAACTCAATCGTTCCAGGCGGTTTACTAGTCAGATCATAGAATACTCTGTTAACTCCCTTAACCTCATTAATAATCCTGCTCATCACCTTATTCAGTACATCATAAGGAATTTCAGCAGCCTCAGCTGTCATGAAATCTACAGTTGTTACTGCTCTTAAAGCAACAGCATAATCGTATGTTCTCTCATCACCCATAACGCCGACACTTCTCATATTTGTCAGTGCTGCGAAGTACTGGTTGATGTTCTTATCAAGACCCGCGTTAGCAATCTCTTCTCTATAGATAGCATCTGCATCCTGAACGATCTTAACTTTTTCTTCTGTGACTTCACCGATGATACGGATTCCAAGTCCAGGTCCAGGGAATGGCTGACGGAATACCAGTCTCTCCGGAATTCCAAGCTCCAATCCTGCCTTACGTACTTCGTCTTTGAACAGATCACGAAGAGGCTCAATGATATCTTTAAAATCTACATGCTCCGGAAGTCCACCTACATTGTGGTGAGATTTAATCACTCCGGATTCTCCACCGAGTCCGCTTTCTACAACGTCCGGATAAATGGTTCCCTGTGCGAGGAAGTCTACAGCACCGATCTTCTTGGCTTCTTCTTCGAAGATACGGATGAATTCTTCACCGATGATCTTACGTTTTGCTTCTGGTTCTGTTACTCCGGCTAATTTATCGTAATATCTCGCTGCGCATTTACACGGATAAAGTTCAGGTCGAACTGTCCATTTGGTCCGAATACACCTTCTACTTCATCACCTTCGTCTTTACGGAGAAGACCATGATCGACAAATACACATGTCAACTGCTTTCCGATAGCTCTGGATAACAATCCTGCTGCCACTGAAGAATCTACTCCGCCTGACAGTGCAAGAAGTACTCTTCCGTCGCCGACTTTTTCGCGGATCTCCCGGATTGTATTCTCTACGAATGCATCCATCTTCCAGTCGCCTGCACATCCGCAGACACCTAATACGAAGTTCGATAACATCTTAGTTCCTTCTGCTGTGTGAAGTACTTCCGGATGATACTGGATCGCATATAATCCAGCTTCTGTATTCTCAGCTGCTGCGACCGGGCAGTCTGCTGTGTGTGCTGTGATCTCGAATCCAGGTGCAACCTGTGAGATATAGTCAAAATGGCTCATCCAGCAGATGGTCTTCTCAGATACACCTTCGAAAATCTTGGAATCTTTCTTATCTACCAGCACTTCTGTCTTACCATACTCACGTACCGGAGCGGATTCTACCTTTCCTCCAAGTACATGCATCATAAGCTGTGCACCGTAACATAATCCAAGAACCGGGATACCAATTCGAACAATTCTTTTTTATATGTCGGGGAATCTGCTTCATAACAGCTGTTTGGTCCGCCTGTCAGGATGATTCCCTTAGGATTCATAGCTTTGATCTTCTCAATATCTGTCTTATATGAGTAGATCTCGCAATATACATTGCATTCTCTGACACGTCTTGCTACCAGCTGATTGTACTGTCCACCAAAGTCAATGACAATTACTAATTCTTTTTTCACAAGAACTTCCTCCTATTTGTTTTCTATATGGCTAACCTTTATTATAAAATAGAAGTCCCGTTTTTACAAGGGACTTCTATCTTTCTCCGATAAACCAGACGTTTTCTATCCTATACAATCGCATTTTTCTTCCAACTTCCTTTGAAATACCGGATCACGAAACACATTGCCCGGAATACCCAGTCGATCACCATCGCAACCCAGATACCGAATACACCCATTCCCATATATTTTCCAAGGACGTAACTGAATCCGATTCGGAAGATCCACATGGATATGCTCGAAATGTACATACATGCCTTCGCATCACCCGCTGCACGGAACGTCGCAGGCAGGCTGAACGCAACCGGCCAGATAAATATCGCACCGATTCCGTGGAAATGTATGATATCCGCCGTCGTCTTTGCTGTAAGATCGGACAGGTTATATGCATTTAATATAAATGGCAATAAGGAGAATATAAATAATACCATCGTAGTCATACTGACATAAGTAATGAGCATTAATTTCTTATTATAATACTTCGCCTGTTCATAATCGCCCGCACCCACACATCTGGAAATAACCGGTGTGATTGCCAGCGTAATTGCCATTCCCGGAAGGATCTGGAACAATGCGATTGCATTTGACACCGCATTTGCCGCAATCGCATAGGTTCCGAATGTCGATACCAGGCTGAGCACGATAATCTTTCCAAGCTGGAACATGCTGTTCTCCAGGCCATTCGGCACACCGATACTTAGAATCTTCTTAACCATTTCCCAGTTAATTCGGTAACGCCAGGTCCGTTCTATGTGAAGCGTCCGTTTCTCATCACACAATAGCACAATTATAATAATCGCCGCCGTCATCCTTGACACCAGTGTCGGAATCGCAACCCCTTCCGTTCCACGGTGAAAACCATAGATCAAGATCGCATTTCCTCCTATATTAATAACGTTCATGATGATCGATATTTGCATTGTTACCTTCGAATTGCCCATTGTACGGAAGATCGCCGCTCCTCCGTTATACAGTGCCATGAATGGAATCGATGCCGCCACGATCAGCAGGTAAATGTCTGCATGATGCATCACATCCTGGTCGATTTTTCCAAATACTGTATGTAAAATAAAGGATTTTCCCAGATATACAAGCACTGTAATGCCGATTGCACAGATCGTGATAAACCATACCATCTGCGTTGCCGACTTACAGGCTTCTTCCCGTCTGTCCTGTCCCAGGAACTGCCCCGCAACGACTGCTCCTCCCGTAGCCAGTGCTGAAAATGCATTGATCAACAGCACCATAATCTGATCTACCAACGATACTCCCGACACCGCCGCCTCGCCGACGCTTGCGATCATGATAGAATCCGCCATTCCAACCAGTACCGCCAGAAGCTGCTCGACCACTAACGGCAGGATCAATGCCAACAGTGCTTTATTATCAAAGAAATATGCCTGTCGTTTTTCTTTTTTGCTTTTCCCATTTTCCTCTCCCGTAATATTTATATATCTACAGTACCTGCCACCGGCAGCTTCTTCCGAATGCATAACAATACAGAAATCCTGCCACTGGCGGCTTTTCTTGCATACTTTGGTATACAAAAAAGTTCCCCAACATATACTCTTATTATACGCTGAGGATTCTTCTCACACAATATCCCATCTCTGCAGAAATTTTTACTAAAATTTTCACTAAAAATTCCCACGGTATCTTTTTTGTCAGACTGCAGACGCTTTATTGTCCGTCCTTTTCAACATAACTGCAACCCTACGCAGCTACGAATTTATCCAGTTCTTTCCAGAGATCATCGCATTCTTCATCATATACTTTCAGCTCGATCTTCTGATCAAATCCAAGATTCATAAGACCTAACAGGGACTTTGCATCTACAATATATCTACCCCGTTTCATATCCATATCAAAAGGATATTTTTCTACGATCTTTACAAAATCTATCACATCACCCGGATTCGAAAAAATAACTTTTTTCGTACTCATTATTGGTCCCTCCTTTTTTCTTATCGGAGCCATATTAACACTCTCATACATTTCCACAAGGGGGAAATATTTAAAAAAGGATGACTTTTTTGACTGAAAATGCATTTTTTTAATGTTTTTCACTATCTAACCGTTCTTTTCCGGTATTCAAGTGGCAACATTCCAGTCTCTTCCTTGAACACGCGGCTCATGTATTTCGGATCGGTATAACCTACCAGTTCCGCAATTTTAGTCAGCTTCCAGTTCGTTGCCGTCAGAAGTTCTTTTACACGTTCAATCCGGTACCACGGATCGTCTCTGTAAATGTCCGTCCAGTCTCTTTTCGAAACTGAGTGCTCAGATATTCTTCCGTCACATGTAGCTTTTCTGCAATCTCTTCTAATGTAATACCCTGATCATAATATTCTCGGATATTCTCCAGTGCCTTTTGAATCAGAAGACTCATATCGTTTTCCGCTTCTTCTTTGCTCGTCAGATATTCAAAAAAGTATCCACTTTTTCTTCCACATCTGTCCATCCATTTGCCCTGGAAATCCGCTGAAGAAATGTCTGTCCTTTTCTCTGTGCCTGTACCGCCCCGGTTTCCGCTGCCATCTGGATCAGAACCAGTGCAATACGGATACAGCCCTCCTTGGCTCCTGCGGGTACATGGAAGTTCCCTGCAATAATCCCAGTATCTAGAAAATATTTTTTTCAATCGTTTCGCATCTTTATTCAGTAATGCTTCCTTGGCTTCTTTTTCAAGGTTCACCGGATATTTATATGGATATAATGCAATTTTCTGTATTTTTTCTTTACAGATCAATGTTCCCTTTTTCAATATCAGATTCCATTCTGCCGCATGATCTAGTTCTCTGACCGCTTCGTACATATTACCGAATCCGTTGCTGACCGCCCATGTACAGATCACCCTTCCGCGCACCGTATTGCAGATCATCGGAACAATCGTCTGTTCCAGATACTGATAGGTCTCATGTTCATTTCCCATATGATAAAAAGGACCACAAAACTCTGACGTCCGTACATCTCGATGGTATAGGCACAGAAATCCTGTTGCTGATTGAAGATTTCCAATTCTTTCAGCATCTGCAGCACTTGTTCTTTATATTTCTCATAATTAGAACTCATGCCGATACCAAGAACACCAATCCGTTCCTCCGGTGCAATTCCGTATCCTTCCTTTATAAGGTCTCCTATCTGCTGATCATCTTTGATCTTCCCGGCCATCGCATTCAGGAAAATGTATTCCAGATTCAGAATGTGTTTCCACTTTTTCTCGCTTTCCAGCTCTCTTCTCAGCCTTCCCAGTACATTACGCACTTCGTAGACTTTCAACGGTTTGACCAGAAAATCTACAGCACCAAGCTCCATCGCACGTTTCGCATAAAGGAATTCCGGGCAGGAACTTGTAACCACAATTTTGCAGGATATCCCTCTTCTCTGCAATGCCTCGATCATCTCGAATCCATCCATCTCCGGCATCCGAACATCCGTAAATATCACATCCGGTGTGAGATTATCCCGTATCAGTTTTTCGGTCAGCGCAAGACCTTCTGCCCCGTTGGACGCACTCCCCACGATCTCTATATCCGACTCTTCCTGTTCCAGACATTGTAACAGTTCGTTCTTATATAACTCATTATCTTCTATGACAATTATTCTCACTAGGAATACCTCCTTCCAGATTATATCTTACTCTATCCCAGATGATACGCATCCAGTGTCTTCGCCAGATATCTGACTGTCTTATCCACCGCCTCGTCTACCGTCGGCTTGTCCCTGTCACTTCGCATGATTGCAAGCATTCCCCGATAGATCAGCACACTCATTTCATTCAGTTCTTTGATCTCCTGCTCAGATATCTCATAATTTCTTTCTCTGATCACATCTCTTAGCAGATCTTCGTTGCGTTTGAAGAAATCTCCTTCTTTCAAAAATCCTTCGTAATCTTCTGTCTTTTCTTCCTTTTCATTTGGATAAATCTCATAATATCTCCGGAAAACCTCATTCAGGTTCTGTGTCCCTTCCGGACTGAAGAATAAGAGTTATAGATTCTCGGTCTCTGGAACGAATGTCTGCAAAAGCAGCGCCACTGTCCCAGATACCACTCCTGAAAATCCTTTCCCTCGGCCTTGTGTATCAACGTTTCCTGCATATATTCATCCAGACATTTTACACTTGCAAATAATTCCAGTTCATCCAGATTAGAGAAATAATGATACAGCGTTGCACTGTTGTATTTTGCCTGTTCTGCAACCTTCCTGATCGTCAGATTCTCAATTCCTTCTTTTTCCATTAATTCAATTGTCGCATTGATGAAATACGACATAATCCTTTTTCTCTTTTCCTGTCTGTTTCCTCCAACTGTTACCACAGTCTGCTGTCCTCCTTCATTCTCTTCCTTAATTTTAACTTTTTGCAATTTTTAACAACATTTCATACATCCGATTTATTTATCTCTTCTATTAATATATCCATTTTTATATTAGCATTTCAATAAAATTTTTTCAATTCATAATAATTATGCATAATTTATTTTTATTATCTACTATCATTTTATCTTATATGCACAATTTGTAAACAACGATTGACTTCTATTTAATTATATAGTATCTTATTACTATGCGTTTTATATAAGCTGGGAAACTTGGATAAAATACGTGTATAAAATATTGGAGGTTTTTTATGGGAAACAAAAGAACAAAAAAATCCATCAGTCTTGAAGGATTCGTCTTTCTGGCAATCTTTTTAGGAATTTTCGGTGGTATGGGTATGAAAATGGGCGGTGTCAATATGCTGAACACATTGATGAACACCGGCTACCAGCTGCTTCTTGAGACAGTCTTCTATATTATGGCAATCGCGGTTCTTGCCGGAGCCATTTCAGGACTGTTCTCAGAATTCGGTGTCATTTCGATGGTGAATAAATTACTGTCACCGCTGATGAAGCCACTTTATAATCTGCCGGGTGCCGCAGCACTCGGTGTAATCACTACTTATCTGTCCGACAATCCGGCAATCCTGGGACTTGCTGAAGATAAGAATTTCCGTAAATATTTCAAGAAATTCCAGCTTCCGGCTTTAACGAACCTTGGAACATCTTTCGGAATGGGACTGATTGTAAGTACATTCATGATCGGTCTGAAGTTAAAAGGTGGACACGCCGGAACTGCTGTACTGGTCGGTAACTTTTCCGCCATAATCGGCAGTATCATCAGTGTCCGCATCATGCTTCATTTCACCAAGAAAGAATATGGAACCGAAGAATACTGCGTACAGTTCGAAGAACATGAAGACATGGATGCCATCATGAATACCCGCGAGATCCGTGACGGAGGCATCGGCGGACGTGCCATCGAGGCACTTCTTGAGGGTGGTAAAAACGGTGTGGATGTCGGCCTTGCCATCATCCCGGGCGTTATCACCATCTGTACACTGGTCATGATGCTGACCAACGGCGCATCTGCAGACGGAACTTACACCGGTGCCGCTTATGAAGGAATCGCTTTCCTTCCATGGCTTGGAAAGAAGCTTGAATTCATCTTATCACCGCTTTTGGATTCACAGATGCATCCGGAATCTCCGTTCCGATCACGCACTCGGTGCTGCCGGTGCCGCAATCGGACTGGTACCGCACATGGCAGAAGCCGGAACCGTCCTCGCCAATGACATAGCCGTATTCACTGCAATGTGCATGTGCTGGAGCGGATACCTCAGCACACATGTGGCTATGATGTCTTCACTTAAAGTGAACAAGCTAACCGGAAAGGCAATTTTAAGCCACACGATTGGTGGACTCTGCGCCGGGGTCGCCGCCAACTGGATCTTTAAACTGGTGATGTTGTTCTTATGATTATGAAGGCTGTGTTTTTACAATTCGAAACATCATAATTCTTGGAAATAATTAGTTGTATAAAAACTCCGCAAGGATATTCGAATGAATCGTCTATATATGATGCTTCTCCAGAATATCTGTGCGGAGTTTTTTGTTCTGTTGTTATCTTTTATCCCATGAAATCGACTCGTTGATGCCCGAAATTATAAGAGCTTTTTGTTCTATTACTCTCTTTATCCTGCGTGCCGATGCTGGTGAAGATATTTCTCCCGGGTGGCAAGTCCGCCACGAATGTGGCGTTCCTGCTTGTTCACATCAAGAACTTTGCGGACGCTCTGCGCCAGGGTCGGGTTGATCTGCTCCAAGCGGTCGGTGCAGTCTTTATGTATCGTACTCTTACTAACCCAAACTCCTTCGCGGTCTGACGCACAGTGGCTTTATGTTCGATGATATAATATGCGATTTCTACTGCCCTCTCCTCAATATAATCTTTCATAAAAATAACCCCTGCATAAATTGTTTTTTACAATCTATGCAAGGGCATTTTGATGTATGTCTGCATTTTCCTTTTGAACGTAGGGGCTCACCTGCAAAAAAGTCACATTCCCCGTCCCCATGACACAATTCCGATTCCTATCAAGATTACACCTCCCAGAACATCTGCCTTTCCTGACAGCTTTGTTCCCAGAGTCTTACCGAGGCACAACCCTGTCTCACATATCACAAACGTTACCACTGCCACGATCAGTGAACAGACTACAGCCATAACCAAACCATACCCGGCAGTGGTAAATCCTACCGACAACGCATCAATCGATGTTGCAATCCCCTGCATCATAAGCACGGCAAAACTTAATCTTTTCACTTCTTTCTTTTCCTCTTCACTCTGCACAGATTCTTTGATCATGCTTCCTCCGATATACAAAAGCAAAATCAATGCGATCCACGGAATGAACTTCTGAAACTGTCCAAAGACCTGTACGATCGTATGCACACATATCCATCCTATCATAGGCATCAGGAACTGAAAGAATGCATATACTCCCGCAATATAAGCCATTCTTGATTTCTTCATATTTTTTCATTCATTCCATTTGCCAGCGAGACCGAAAATGCATCCATTGCCAGTCCCACTCCAAGTAAGACACTGTTCATAAAGAATAAAAAATTCCACTCCATTATCATTTCCTCCAAAATTAAGTTCAAACGCATGACAACAAAAAAACCAGATACAGCAGCTGCCTGCCATACCTGGTCTATACTTTCTTTATAGGATAGAGAGAGTCCACGCATAGATATTACAGCTACACATGAGTCTCACAAATTAAAACAAGCCAGATCCATCGATCAGTATGTTGACTTGTTGCGTTATACGCCTGTTACTCCCCCATCGGTCATTTATCATCTAAAAGAAAATATCATAATTAATAAATTTTGTCAATAAGCAATCATTTATTCCTTTTTCTGTGGTATGCTTTGCACAGAGATTTTCCCCGGAACAACTCTGAAAAGAACCAATAAAGGAGTCACAACAATGCCTCACTACTACATGTTTCACAAACCTTTCGGCTGTGTCACTGCCAGACGCGATGACCGTTATCCGACGGTTATGGACTATTTTAAGGAATTACATAATGACAGGCTTTCTCCGGTCGGACGCCTTGACCGTGAGACGACCGGACTTCTTCTGATCACAGATGACGGTATCTTCAACCAGAAGCTCACTCATCCTTCCTATCACAAAGAGAAAACTTATGAATTCACCCTTCTTGGTGATCTGACACCGGAACTGGTACATAAGCTGGAAACAGGTGTCATTCTGAAGGGCGCCGATACACTGACTGCCCCGGCAAAAATTACCGTAACCGGACATGCAGTAATGTCCGATATTCTTTCCACACTGCCGGAAGAAATCCAGAAAGATATCCACAAAAACCGTCCGGATCACCCCATCACCTATGGGATAATTACCATTCCGAAGGGAAGAAACGACAGATCCGGCGCATGATGAAGTCTGTTCACTGCTGTGTGATCGAATTAAAACGTATTTCCATCGGAGACATTGTACTTGATAAAGCGCTTTGTCCCGGAGAGTGGAAAGAAATATTTCCTCACACCTAACAATACAGAGAACCTGCCACTTGCCAAACCATCCGTAAGGAACTGCCAGTGGCAGTTTCCTGTAGGTGGCAGCTTTTCTTGCATACTTTGGTATACAAAAATGCTCCGGGAATCTGTCACCTGACAAAATTCCCGGAGCATTTTATTCTTATTCTATTCTGTTTCTATCCACCTTAGTTACCTGAGCTTGATGAACTGCTTGAACTTGACGAACTGCTTGAGCTTGATGAGCTGCTTGAGCTTGATGAGCTGCTTGAGCTTGACTCAACCTGAATGCACTGATTAGCCAGCCATTCTTTTACAAGATCATTCAGCGCAATCTCTTTCAGATCTGACTTTGATGCAGCTTTCTTTAAAGCTTTTACACTGTCGTATCCATACTCTTTTGCAATCTTCTTAAGCTCTGTCTTATAAGTTGCATCATCTAACTTAATGTTCTCTTTATCTGCAATTGCCTTTGTTACCAATGTCTGCTTTACACTGGATTTTGCAGCTTTTGTTACCTGTTTTTCGAACTTTTCAACAGTTGTTCCCATCTGCTGCTTGATCAGATCATCATATGACATGTTATAAGCTTTTGCAACAGACTTGTACTGAGAGATCAGAGAATCCTCAATCTTCTTTACATCTTTCTCCGGATATTTCTTAACTTTTGTATTATCAAGAACCTTCTGCCATGCTGCCTGCTGCAAAGTATCATTGTATGTCTTTTCGTTATCTTCCTCGAGAGACTTCTTCACTTCTTCTTTGTACTCTTTTACTGTCTTTGATTTCTTAGATACTTTCTTTACCAGTTTGTCTGTAAGCTTTGGTGTATTCTTTTTGGAAATGGATTTTACAGTAATTGTAAATGTTACATCTTTGCCTGCAAGATCAGAACTTCCATAATTCTCCGGGAACTTTCCGTTCCAGTCAAATGTATCACCGATCTTGTGTCCGATAATACTGTCTTCAAATCCTTCGATGAAAGAATTAGAACCGATCTCCAGTGGATAATCTGTAGAAGATCCACCGTCAAATGCTTTGCCATTCATCTTTCCAACGAAATCAATCGTTGCTGTATCGCCTTTTTTTACTGCACGGTCTGTTACTTCTTTTGTTGTTGCATTTTCATCCAGTACTGACTGAATCTGTGTATTCACATCATCATCCGTTACTTCGCTCGGTTTGTCAACTTTATCTACTTCAACACCTTTGTAGACTGAAATCTTAATGTTGTCATTTTCAAGACCTTTCGTCGACTGACAACCTGTCATCAAAAGAGAGACTGCCATAACACCTGTTAATAACATTGCCACTTTCTTTTTCATATCGCACCTCATTTTATCATTCATTCTAAGGTGGGAACTTTATCCCATCTGCTTTCCGAAGTATACGCTAACGCATACCATTCTGTTATATCACATTTTGAAAAACTTTCATAGCATTTTCACATATATTTCACTCTTTTATCAAAATTTTTGTTTTGAAATCACCTACTTTTCCTGTATACTTCTTGCACTCCTACCGAACAATGTTAGAATACTTGTTATGGAATATAGAATATAGGAGGTTCATTGTGAAGACATTTACAATTGTATTATTGGTAATCCTTGTGATTTTGATCGTTGCATGTGTTGCATTATATTTTGTTGGTAAAAAAGCAGAAAAGAAACAGGCAGATCAGCAGGCACAGCTTGATGCAGTTGCACAGACTGTTTCCATCCTGGTTATCGATAAAGGTCGTATGAAATTAAAAGATGCCGGCTTGCCGGATATTGTACTCGAGAATACACCAAAGTATCTTCGCCGTTCAAAAGTACCTGTTGTAAAAGCCAAAGTCGGACCGAAGATCATGACACTTATGTGTGATGCGCAGGTTTATCCTTTGATTCCTGTTAAGAAGGAAGTCAAAGCTACGATCAGTGGTATTTACATCACAGCTGTTAAAGGTGTAAGAGGTCCTCTGGATGTACCGGAGAAGAAAAAGGGATTTTTCGCAAGATTAAGAAACAAATAAGAGTAAAGAGTACTTAAAAACAGCATTGGAACTTATCGTTCCAGTGCTGTTATTTTTATGTCTATATTGCAATCGGCAACAGGATCTCCGTTGATGTCCAGTGCATAATTCACATGCACCGTGATCTTTTCATCCTGTTCTTCGAACTGGATATCCTTGGTAAAGACTCCAATCATCATCTCACCGTATGGTGTCTCATACTGTGTCATATTGATCTTATCTTTCTCGAATACCATGTGGGTATTCGTAATTCCGCTCTTGATGATCTCGACCTTCTGGTCATCCAGGATCCTTACTTTATTCTTGATGGTTCCCGGGATTCCTTCCACCAGTTCATCATAGATCACATAGTGCTTTCCATTTTTCTCATAATAGCTCGCAGGTACGATTACCTCAATTGGTTCACTTCCCGGCTCATCACCCTGCGCTTCAATCCCGGTCACATCCTGATGCAGACCGGATATACTTAATAATACGTCTTTTGTCATATATTCTCCTAATAATCTTCAATATCAATTGCCTGTGTCTTATCTACATCGTACGGCAGGATTGAATTGGCGAATTTCTTAAACTTCTCTGCCGCATCACTGACATAAAAATCATATGCTGCCGGTTCTCCCGATGTATTGGCAATTTTCTGCTCTTCCAGTATCTTCTTCAGATCCATCGCCGTCTCGTACGCCGGATTTACAATATGTACAGACTCTCCAAAATATGCCATAATCCTGGATCTGAGAAGCGGATAGTGGGTACATCCCAGAATCAGTGTATCAATCTCCGACTTTCTCATATCGGACAGATAGATATCGATCACTTCTTCTGTGATCTTATGCTTTGCAAATCCTTCTTCTACCAACGGTACGAATAACGGACATGGCTTTCCGATGACTTCTGCCTCCGGCATAAGTTTCCGGATTTCTTTGGTATAGGTCTCGCTCTTGATCGTTGCTTCTGTACCAAGTACACCAATCTGACCATTCCTGGTCTCCCTTACGGCAGCTCTTGCTCCCGGTACGATCACTCCGATGATCGGAATGTCGAACTCTTGCTGCACTGTCTCAAGCGCCAGCGCACTGGCCGTATTACATGCGATCACGATTGCCTTTACATTCTTTGTCTTTAAAAAACGGATGATCTGTCTGGAAAAACGGATAATGTTATTCTTCGACTTACTTCCGTATGGAACTCTTGCTGTATCCCCAAAATATACTACATTTTCATTCGGCAGCTGACGCATGATCTCTCTTGTGACGGTCAAACCGCCGACTCCCGAATCAAACACACCGATTGCTGCAGTGTTCCTATTTTTATTTTCCACGATATTAAATCTCCTTTTATGAATACTCCACCATATTTTACTATTGTACCGTCTTGGACGTGCATTTTCAAGAGATTTTATGTCGAAACCTCCCTTGTATACTTTGCTATAAAAAAGTTACCTGCCATAAAACAGATAACTTTTTATTCTTTATTCCGGTTTTAATTACAGAGCCAGCTCTTTTGCAATCTCATACTGGTAAGCAGGAATTCCTTTTGTCATTCCAAGTGCTTCATCAATATCGAAGTCTACATACTCACCATGTTTGTAACCTACAACACGGTTTGTCTTTCCTTCAAGCAGAAGATCTACGGCTTTTGCTCCCATGATAGAAGCGTATACTCTGTCTTTACATGTCGGGCTTCCACCACGCTGCATGTGTCCGAGAATCGTTGCTCTTGTCTCCATACCGGTTGCTTCTTCAATTCTCTTAGCCATGTTCATAGAATCTCCAACACCCTCTGCATTGATGATGATGTAGTTCTTCTTTCCACGTTTTCTTGATTCCTGAATATCAGCAATGATCTTATCTTCGTCATAATCATGCTCTTCAGGCATCAGGATCTTCTCAGCTCCGTTAGCAATACCGCACCACAGTGCAAGGTATCCTGCATCTCTACCCATAACCTCGATGATAGAGCATCTCTCATGAGAAGTTGATGTATCACGTACTTTGTCAATAGCCTGCATAGCTGTATTAACGGCTGTATCGAATCCGATTGTATATTCCGTACAGGCAATATCCAGATCGATCGTTCCCGGAAGTCCGATTGTGTTGATTCCGAAGTTAGCAAGTTTCTGAGCTCCGGCAAATGATCCGTCACCACCGATGACTACCAGACCATCAATACCATATTTTTTGCAGATAGCTGCTGCTTTCTGCTGACCTTCCTCTGTACGCATCTCTGCACAACGGGCTGTCTGAAGAATTGTACCTCCGCGCTCAATTGTATCGGATACGTCTCTGGCTGACAGATCGATAATTTCCTCGTTTAAAAGTCCCTGATATCCTCTTCTGATGCCTCTTACCTTCAGTCCTTTACCAAGTGCTGTACGAACAACGGCACGGATTGCTGCGTTCATTCCAGGGGCATCTCCACCACTTGTCAATACACCTATTGTACGAATTACTTTTTTGTCTGCCATGATTCATTCCTCCATTGTATTAGTTTGTTCCAATTATCTTCTAACCATTATCATTTCTCTCCGATGATATTGTACATGAATTAGTGCACGCTTTCAATGGGTTTTTCTATAACTTTTACAGAACTTTCACCCAGATAATTCGTCAATCTGCTCAACAATACCTCATCTGCGGTCACATTCCAGCCCTTTGCCAGGCGTTTTACCACTTTTTCCTTCCTGCAATAGATGATAACTTCATCCATTCCTTCAGATACTTTCAGAATGTCCTGAAGCATTCCTTCCTGCTGAAGATAAGTCGCTTTATCCGGATATTGAAGCCATAGTTCCTTCTTCGTCTGTTCAAACGGGATCACCTGCTCACAGATCAGTTTACTTGGTGCATCATCTTCTTCGGATACCCTTCCCTTTATAAATACTTTGGCTTCTTCATTCAGATACATCTGATTTTTTCAAAATCTCTCGGAAAGATCACAACTTCGACTGATCCCACCAGATCTTCCAGTGTAATAAATGCCATAACTTTATTGGTCTTGGTATATTTGATCGTCTTATTGGTGATCATGCCGCCGACGATCTCTTTTGCACCGTCATGTACCTTTGTCCTTCCCGTCTCATCATCTATCTGGAAATCTAATGTCGTTCTGGAAATGTTCTTCTTCCATTTTTCCTCATAATCCTCCAGCGGATGACCGCTTAAGTACACACCCAGCACTTCTTTTTCAAATGCAAGCTTTGTCTCTTTCTCGTACTCTCCTACATCCGGAAGTGGAATGTCGAATTCCGATTTCTGGTCATCACTTACGATGTCAAATAATGAAAGCTGTCCGGTCATGGAGTATTTCCGCTCACGGTTCACCTGATCCAGGATTTGTACATAAACTACCATAAACTGCTTTCTTGTACCACCCAGACTGTCAAATGCTCCGGATTTGATAAAGCTTTCAATCGTGCGCTTATTGACTTCTTTTCCTGACAGACGTTCGATAAAGTCTTTCAGGTTGCTGAATTCTCCTCCATTTTTTCGTTCCTGGATGATCGACTCGATCACTGGCTTTCCGATACTCTTGATCGCCGCCAGACCATAACGGATATTGCCGCCGTCAACGGAGAAGCTTCCTTCTCCTTTATTAATATCCGGTGGAAGAATCTTAATTCCCATCTGTCTGCAACTGTAAATGTACTCTGATACTTTTCCCGGATTGTCGATCACGGAAGTCATAAGTGCTGCCATGAATTCCACCGGATAGTAATATTTTAACCAGGCAGTCTGATATGATACCACCGCATAGGCTGCCGCATGTGATTTGTTAAATGCATATTTGGCAAAATCGATCATTTCATCATAAATCTTATTCGCCGTCTTCTCGTCGATTCCGTTGGCGATACAGCCCGGCACGCCTTCGTCCGGATTACCATATACGAAATTCTGGCGCTCTTTCTGCATGACATCGCCCTTTTTCTTCGACATCGCTCTTCGCAGAAGATCGCTTCGTCCAAGCGTATATCCAGCCAGATCACGCACGATCTGCATAACCTGTTCCTGATATACGATACATCCATAAGTCGGTGCCAGGATCGGCTCTAACTGCGGGCAGTCATAAGTGATGCTATCCGGATTGTTCTTTCCCTTGATGTACTGCGGGATGAAATCCATCGGTCCCGGACGGTATAAGGAGATACCGGCAATGATATCCTCCAGATTCTGCGGTTTCAGTTCCTTCATGAAGTTCTTCATTCCGGCACTTTCAAGCTGGAATACGCCATCGGTCTTTCCTGTTCCGATAGACGCCAGAACTGCTTTATCATCATAATCGATTTTATTAATGTCTATTGTCTTACCGCTGCTGATGCTTGCCAGACGCTCTGCATCCTGTATAACAGTCAGGGTACGCAGACCTAGGAAATCCATTTTCAGAAGCCCCAGTTCTTCCAGTGTTGTCATCGTAAACTGTGTCGTCACTGAGCCGTCCGATCCAAGAGACAATGGCACGAATTCTTCAATCGCACGCTGACCGATCACAACTCCCGCTGCATGCATGGATGTATGTCTCGGAAGACCTTCCAGTCTTCTCGACATATCGATCAGTTCCTTAACCTGTTCATCTTCCTGATACAGTTTCTTGAATTCCGGATTCATCTTCAGTGCCTTATCAAGCGTAATATTCAGCTCTGTCGGCACCATCTTTGCAATGCTGTCTACAAATGCATACGGAAGGTCCATGACACGTCCTACGTCACGGATGACTCCACGTGCTGCCATCGTACCGAAAGTTACGATCTGTACTACCCGGTCTGCGCCGTATTTTCTTCCTACATAATCAATGACTTCCTGGCGTCTCTCAAAGCAGAAGTCCACGTCGATATCGGGCATGGATACACGTTCCGGATTCAGGAAACGTTCGAACAGAAGCTGATATTTGATCGGGTCGATACTTGTAATTCCCAGACAGTACGATACGATACTTCCGGCCGCCGAACCTCGCCCCGGTCCGACCTTGATTCCTTGTGTTCTTGCATAATTAATGAAATCCCACACGATCAGGAAGTAATCTACATATCCCATGGATTTGATGACCGACAATTCGTATTCCAGACGTTCTTTCAACGAATCATCCCCGTCCGGATACCGTTCTTTCAATCCGTCAAAACAAAGTTTATTCAGATATTCCCAGGAAGTATATCCTTCCGGCACATCATATTTCGGCAGTTTGGTGACACCGAATTCAATCTCTACATTACAGCGGTCTGCAATCTTCTGCGTGTTCTCCAACGCTGCAGTGCATATGGAAATAACTGCTTCATCTCTTCTTCGGACTTAATATAATACTGGCCGCCTTCGTAGCGCATACGATCTTCATCTGCCAGCTTTTTACCCGTCTGGATGCATAACAGAATGTCATGCGGTTTTACGTCTTCTGCGTAAGTATAATGCACGTCATTCGTCGCAACCAGTTCGATCCCGGTCTCCTGTGACATACGGAGCAGTGACTGGTTCACAATCTGCTGTTCCTGCATTCCGTGATCCTGTAATTCCAGGAAGAAATTTCCTTTTCCGAAAATGTCCTGATACCTTAGTGCTGCTGCCTTTCCTTCTTCATACATGCCGCGCAGGATATTCTTCTGTACCTCACCGGCCAGACACGCACTGAGCGCAATGATTCCTTCATGAATTCCTGCAGCACTTCCAGGTCTACTCTTGGTTTATAATAATAGCCTTCCGTAAATCCTCTGGACACGATCTTCATCAGATTATGGTATCCCAGATCATTTTCTGCCAGAAGCACCAGATGATAATAACGGTCATCCCCGCTTCCGACAGCTTCTTTATCAAATCTCGATCCCGGTGCAACATAGACTTCGCATCCGAGGATCGGCTTAATCCCTGCTGCTCTTGCCGCACGGTAAAAATCGATCACACCATACATGACACCATGATCCGTGATCGCCACGCTGTTCATCCCGAGTTCTTTTACCCTGGCTACACACTCTTTGATTTTATTTGAGCCATCCAACAGGCTGTACTCTGTATGGACGTGGAGATGTGCAAAGCTCATAGCTTTCTCCTTTCCTGATTCTATCCACAATGATAAAAAAAAAGGTGCCCCCTCAGGGAACACCCTTTCAAACATCACTGTTCGTCTTAATCTTCTTTTCCATTTCCAAGAAGCATGAATTTTACAAGTTTATCGATATCCTCTGGCTCATGAGCAACGATTTCCAGTTCCGGAATCTCTCCGTTAGAGAAAATGTTTGCCATAGATACATACTGAGATAATTTTGACTTTAAGTTCAGTCTGTCACCTTCGCCTGTTACAAGTTCAACTTTTCCTTCACAAGAATCAACTACTTTGAAAAATCCTTCGATATCTGTAATGTTCTGTACTTTCATTTCTCATTCTCCTTTTTAATCATCTTATTCTTATCACTTTTATTATACCTTATTTCTTTTTCATTTCAATATTCTTTTCAGAAATTTTTATATGTCCTTCTTTAAGAAGTCTTCCAACGGCACGTTTGAATGCATTTTTACTTAATCCGAATTCCTGTTTGATTACTTCCGGATCTGCTTTATCGTTAAATGGAAGCTTTCCACCGTATTCTTCCATACGTTTCATGATCATCGCCGCATCGGCATCCATCTGAAGAAATGCTTTCTCTCTGACACTTAAGTCAAGCTTTCCGTCTTCTCTTACTTTCAGGACTCTGGCGGATACACGGTCTCCGACTCTTAACCTGCCAAATGCTTCTCTCTTCGGGATCAGTGCACTGTAGCAGTCATCTACTGCCACGAACACTCCGAAGTTATCACTCGTCTCGTAAATGATTCCTTCTACATGATCATCCTTTTTATATGGAGAATCTGTACGAAGCTTTTCGTATACTTTCATTGTCGCACAAAGTCTTCCGGACTTGTCCACATACAGTGCGACAAGCACTTCATCACCTTTTTTTACTTTTGCAGTCTGTTCTTTGAACGGAAGCAGAAGGTCTTTTTCCAGTCCCCAGTCAAGGAACGCCCCGATTCTTCCGGTATCTGCAACTTTCAATACTGCCAGTTCATCTAACGTGATCTTTGGCTCCTGCGTTGTTGCGATCAGACGGTCAGACGAATCTTTATACAAAAATACTTCTACAGGATCTCCGACTTCTACATCTTTTGGTACCTGTTTTTTCGGAAGCAGGACTTTGTCATCTTTATTACCAAGATATACCCCGAACTCTACTTCTTTAACGATCATCAATCTTCTTTTCTTTCCTAAATAATCTGTTAATCCCATATTTTTCCTCTCTGTTCCCTTTTCTCTTTTTCCAAAGTGTATATGTTTTCTTATTGTATCAGCATCTATATAAGAATGTCTATGCAAACTTAAATTCGATCACTGCATACGGTCTGGCCTTTTCATTGCAAAGCTCTATAACCGTTCTGTCCTCTTCTATGGCAATCCTTGGATAGATCACATCACCATATACCGCTGATTTCTTATATTCCACACGCATCTGGTGCACTTCTTTATCTTTTGGCAATGATTCCAGCGCATCTGTACATATTGGCAGTTGTTGACATGCTCATTCGTATCAATATGATATCTGCGTACCGGAAAACTTTCCAGTTCTTTCGCCTCTTTCGGAAGTGCGATTTTTCTTGATTCATATTCCATCTCATACGGATCTCCTACCCCGTATGGTGCAATCTCCGATTCTTCCGGTCTTGACGGACGTCCCTTTTCCATGTCCATATATACCCACAGCGAATTTGCATATGCTACATCTTTTCCTTCACTGTCTGTCATACAGAAATTACGTTCTCCAAACAAACCGTTAAAGTCCGTCGCCCATGTACTTGTCTGTATCTTTTCACCGATCTTCGGATAACGTTCTACCACTACCTGCCAAGATGACAGGATCCATGCCCGCTTTTTTTCGCTGCAGTGTTCGATTCCAAGTCCCAGATCTTCTGACTGGAATGTACTGCAGTCCTGAAAATAATTTACGATTCCCGGCAGGGTAATTCTTCTGGTATGATCCACTTCACTGAATCGTATTCTTCCATCTATCGTATATTGATTGTCTCTCATTTTAGTCTGACTCCTTTGCATGATCTTTTCCGAAGAAAAACCACTTTATCTTAAATTCTGAAGTGGCCGTTACCATTTCATATTCTTCTGCACTTAATGCTTCTTTCAGTTCTTTCTTTCCATCTTCATCTACCACTGCACAGGTTGCATTGGTAAAACACAGATTTGGATAAAGTACACACCACCAGTTATGTCCATTTCCCTTCCCAAGTACAATTCTCAGTGCTTCGTAATTTCCCTCGGGAAAATGATATCTCCATACCGTTTGTCCGGAAAATAGCAGGTGGTCACCTCCGCTTTCGCCCGGTATGATACTTTCTCTTTTTTCAATATTTTATCTGCTGTATCCGTCAGTTCTTTTTGTGAGTCAGGTCCATGCTTTTGTCGCCTTTGCATCACTTCTTTCGGCTCTGGTCATATGTGCTTTCATATACTTTAGAACCGCATCCCGCACTTTCAGTTTGATTCTCTGATCATTTGCACTGTCACTTTCTGCGATCACATGAAAACGGAAGACTTCTTTGGCCAGTGACTGCTGTGTATCGCTAAGTTCTGCATGTACAATTTCCATACGCCAGTTCATAATGCCCGCTGTCAGTATGAACGATATCAGACAGGCTATGATCAGGCAGATCGTTTCTCGTTTCATCTATGTATCTCCTTCCTGTATACTGCATTTTTCTGATACAGGAAGTCTTGACACAGCTTATCTTATCTATACACTTTTACAGTCTTTTAATTCTGTTTTGTGCGGATCACATCGATCACAGTGGTCACCTGGTTATCAATATGTTTACACATAATATCTGTTGCCGCCTTCTTCTCACCTTTACTGATGTATTCTATGATTGCGGCATGCTCTGCGATCAGCTGTGGATGTGCTTCTTCACGTTTCAGATATTCCACACGATAACGATACATCTGTTCTCTTAAATTATTCAGAAGCTGGATCAGTTTCTGATTGTCTGTTGCCATATAGATAATGTCATGGAAACGTACATCTGCTTCAGCGATCTCTGTAATATCTTTACTCTTTAAAATCTTCTTAAAATCTTCCGCAGCTTTCTTCATCTCTTCGATCTCTTCTTTCGTGATCTTATCACATGCAAGCTGCACAGCCAGTTCTTCCAGTGCTTTTCTTACTTCCAGAACGTCCCGCATATTCTTTTCTGTGATCTCTGCTACCTCAGCTCCTTTTCTTGGAATCATCAGTACCAGGCCTTCCAGTTCCAGTTTGCGGATTGCTTCACGGATCGGGGTACGGCTTACTCCGAGTTTATTTGCAAGCTGGATCTCCATCAGTCTTTCTCCCGGTTTTAACTCTCCTCGCAAGATCGCCTGTCTCAAAGTATTGAACACGACATCTCTAAGTGGTAGATATTCATTCATATTTACTTTAAAATTCGATTCCATGCTTATTTCCTCCTTGCATTATGTATGCCTGTCACATACACCTGCTTTGCCAATTGCTTTTCTCTTATCTTTGCTGCTGCTTTTCTTGCTTTCTCTTTGCTGTCATAAATTCCAAAAACGGTCGGCCCACTGCCACTCATCATAGCATTCAGAGCTCCCTGTTCTTTCATTACATTCTTGATCTGTTCAATAACCGGATATTCTTCGATCGTTACCTTTTCCAGTACATTTCCCATGCTCGAAGCAACTTTTTCGATATCATGAGCCTTCAGTCCGTCTATAATACCATCAATATCCGGATGATCCTCTATCTCATGCGAATCCAGTTTTTCATAGACCAGCTTCGTCGATACACTGATCGGCGGTTTTGCGATCAGCACATGACATTTCGGGCAGACCGGAAGTGGTGTCAGTATCTCTCCGATTCCTTCCGCAAGAACAGTTCCCCGCATAACGCAGTACGGAACATCCGCTCCCAATGTCACTCCTCTTTCCATCAGTTCTTTCTGTGAAAGACCAAGTGAAAACATACGGTTAATCCCGAACAGAACTGCCGCTGCATTCGAGCTTCCTCCTGCCATTCCTGCTGCCACCGGTATGTGTTTATCAAGGGTGATCTTTACACCCTCTTTTACGTCGAACTCTTTCATCAGAAGGTCTGCTGCCTGATATGCCAGGTTATTCTCATTCACCGGCAGATAAAAAAGATTCGTCGACAACTCTATTCCCGGCTTTTTCGTCTTTTCTATCCGGATCTGGTCGTACAGGTACACTGTCTGCATCACCATACGTACATCGTGATATCCGTTCTCTCTCCGCCCCAGAACATCCAGACCCAGATTGATCTTTCCAAGTGCCTTCAATTCCATTTTATCCATTCTATTTATCTCCTTACATTTTGTATACAATGTGCTTATAGTATACTCAAATTTTGCTTAAAAATTCAATATTTTATCGCCTTTATTTACATCTTCTTTTTCCATATGATTCACTTCTTTTATATTTTCCACAGTCGTATTATATTTTTTCGCCAGATTCCACAATGTATCCCCGTTTTTCACAAAATATCCCACAATGCCGGGTCTGTTTTCCAGCTCCTCGGTACTCATCGGGGTGAACTTTGCGGATTCAATATTTTGCACCATAACAGGCTCTTTCTGGAAGCAGTTGAATGCCAGCACAGACTTTACTTCCACCTCTCCGTTTCCCATAAGTCCTACGGAAAGCTGCTCAACTGTCCAGTCCAGTTCTTCTGCTTCAGGTTCTCCGCCCCCATTCTCTAAAAGATATGTAAACGGCACCATTCCCTGCCATACACCAAACGGCATCTGATCATCTTCCCTGACATACAAAAACATCAGATGAAGAACACCTTCGATATGGATTCCATCTTCTTCTGCTTTCGTAGATTCCGGCTGTATCTTTCCTTTACAGTAACAGATCTGAAGAATATTGTCTTTTAGTTCCGGAAGTGTCAGTTCTTCGGCGATCCTGCATTTTGAATGGTTCTGAAGCTTTAAGCGGAAGCACTTCTTTTCTTTTATATCCGGAACGCAGACATGATCCAGCATATACATATCTTCAAGAATCTGGATTTTTTCTTCTTCATATACAACAAGACGTACTTCCAGTGTCGCCTCTATACCAAGAATACGCATTTCCCCGTTTTCATCCATGCGGGCTTCAACATTCACATCTGTAAGATTCAGACTGGCCTGATGATACATTCCCGGCACAGTCCCCATACATTCTATCCTTCCCTCATATGGAACCGTCCTGTTTATCCAGTCTGTCTTTTCTTCCACACTTTCATAGAGGCAGAATATATTCAGTTCTCCTTGTATCAGGAGTTCATCCGTTCCAATCTGTGTATCTGCTTTTCCGCCTGTCACATCCGTCCAAAGAATCGTACCGATATTCTCTTTTGTCCCGCTAAGAGACACCTCTTCTTTAATCCGGTACGTATCCTTTCCTGTTGCAAATACCTTCAGAAGTTCTTCTTCTTTTGTCTTTTTAAATACAGGATTTTCTCCTTCTATATCTGTTGTGAACTCTTCTCCCACACATTTTTCCATTCCGATCGTAATCTCTGCAAGTGTCTTGATATTCAGTTTTCTTGAATGGATTACCGTTACCGTAAGATCAACATCTGCTGTCTTTAGTACCAGATTTCCATCCGGCTCCTGCTCAAGATAGATCATTTCTTCAAATGGAATCCTTCCTTCCAGGCTTGCAGGCTCCGGTATCGTTTCATCTGCAGTATACAAAACTCTGAATTCCAGTTTGCCTGTCACTTTCAGATAATTTTCTACCTGTTTCATCTCTTCCACCTGTAATGTCCCGTCACTTATTATAATCCTGCCTACGTCCTTCTTTGCATCCGGAACATTATAATCATCATCAATATAGAACTGGTCATTTACCGTCTTTCCGTTCTGAAAAGTACGGATCTCCTTTTTTAAATACTCCATTGACACTTCCTGCCTCCTCTTATTCATATATGATCTGTTTATCCGTATATGGTATCTTTATGACAATATATGGATATGTCTTTTTCTTATGCGTCTTTTCTTTCTTCTGTGGCCCGAGAAGTGTTGTACGTACGACCACTGTATGTTCCGTCTTATAACACTCATTCACTTCGATGCTGTATCCTGTCGTTTCCTGCCGTCCGTATCCTCTTACTATATAAAGGTATCTGCCTTCATTCCCCGTATCTGCATAACTGATCCACATCTCCGACTTTTCGGCTTCTGCAATCTCTTCTTTTAATTTTTCGGGGATTTCTTCTTTCTTTACGATCTCATATTCTATCTCTCCTGTTTTCTGTTCTTTTAACGTGCCAAAACTACAGCCGGTAAACAGCAACATCACTGCGACGGCTGCCGCGGTCCATCTTCTTTTTTTCATGCTGCCCTTCTTTCTGACACTTCTATTTTCTCTTTACTATCTTACACACTATGGGTGTAAAAAATGCCGGATTTATGCTATCATAGAAAATACACAGAGAACCTGGCAGCCATTACAGAATCTTTGACAACTGGCAGTTTCTCTTGCATACTTTGGTAGCAAAATGAAAATAAAGGAGATTAATTATGATAAGACTTATTTTTGTCGCCTTATTCGTAGTTCTATTCCTGATCATCGGTATTCCGGTTCTTGGAATTGAATGGCTGATCGGCAAAGTCAGCAAAAAAACTATGGATTATTCCAGTCTGCGGCTGGTTCAGTGGGCATTTAATATGATCATTAAGCTTGCCGGTATCGAACTTACCGTGATCGGAGAGGAGAATATATCGGAAGGACCGGTTCTTTATATCGGAAATCACAGAAGCTTCTTTGACATCGTTATCACTTACGCCAGATGTAAGAATCTGACCGGTTATATTGCCAAAAAGGAGATGCTTTCTATCCCGCTTCTTCGCACATGGATGAAACGCCTCTATTGCCTCTTCCTTGACAGGGAGAATCCAAAAGAAGGACTGAAGACCATCCTGCAGGCAATCGATTATGTAAAACACGGTATTTCCATCTGCATCTTCCCGGAAGGCACCCGGAATAAAGGGGAAGAATTATCCTTACTTCCGTTCCATAACGGTTCCTTTAAGATCGCAGAAAAGACCGGCTGTCCGATCATACCGATGAGTCTTAATAACACCTGTGATATTTTCGAAGGACATTTCCCGTTCATCAAAAAGACTCATGTCATCTTAGAATATGGCAAACCGATCTATCCGAAAGAACTGGATAAAGACGAGAAAAAGCGTATCGGAGAATATTGCAGTAATATCATCAGTGAAACCATTCATAAGAATCAGGCACTCGTATAGTGCCTGGTTTTTTTCTTTTACATTTATTCCCTTAAGTGCTATAATAAAATGGTATAACTAAAAAAAGAAATGTACTGCAAACAGCAGAAAAAAGGAGTTTGAAAATGAGCAAACGAAATCTTACCTTGCTGACAGATCTGTACGAACTTACTATGATGCAAGGATATTATGAAAAAGGGCAGAACGAAAATGTCATCTTCGATGTATTTTTCCGCCAGAACCCTTGTAACAACGGATATTCTGTATGTGCAGGTCTTGATCAGGTAATCGATTATATAAAGAATTTGCATTTTACTTATGATGATGTAGACTATTTAAGAGGTCTTGGAATCTTCAAAGAAGATTTCCTTCATTATCTGAGCGGCTTCCACTTCAGCGGTGACATCTATGCCATCCCGGAGAACAGTCGTATTTCCGAAGGAACCTCTTCTGAAAGTGGTTGCTCCGATCATGGAAGCACAACTTGTTGAGACGGCGATCCTGAATATCATCAATCATCAGTCTCTGATCGCAACCAAGACTTCCCGTATCGTATTCGCAGCCAATGGCGACGGTATCATGGAATTCGGCCTTCGCCGTGCCCAGGGACCGGATGCAGGATTATACGGTGCAAGAGCAGCGATGATCGGCGGATGTGTCGGTACTTCCAATGTACTTGCCGGACAGATGTTCGACGTTCCTGTTATGGGAACCCACGCGCACAGCTGGATCATGAGTTTCCCGGATGAGTACACCGCATTCAAAACTTATGCAGAGATGTATCCGGACAATTGTACACTCTTAGTTGACACTTACGATACTTTAAAATCCGGTGTTCCGAATGCCATCCGCGTATTCCAGGAATTTAAAGACGCCGGAAAACCTCTGATCAAATACGGAATCCGCCTGGACAGCGGTGACCTTGCATATTTATCAAAAGAAGCCAGAAAGATGTTAGACGAAGCCGGATTCCCGGAAGCTACCATCTGTGCTTCTAACGATCTGGACGAGTTCCTTCTCCACGATCTTAAGATGCAGGGGGCAGCCATTGATTCCTGGGGTGTCGGTACCAATCTGATCACTTCCAAGGACTGTCCTTCATTCGGAGGTGTGTACAAGCTTGCAGCCATCCAGAATGAAGAAGGCGAATTTGTTCCTAAGATAAAATATCTGAAAATACTGAGAAGATCACCAACCCTGGCAATAAGACAATCTACCGTATCTACGAAAAAGCAAACGGAAAGATCAAAGCTGATCTCATCTGCTTTGCCGATGAAGTCATTGATCCAAAACAGGATCTGCTTCTCTTCGATCCTATGGATACCTGGAAGAAGACTAAGCTTGCCGGTGGTACTTACACCGTACGTGAAATTCTCTTACCAATCTTCAAGAACGGCGAGTGCCTCTACAAATCTCCTACATTAAAGGAGATCGCAGCATACTGCCGTGAGGAGAAAGATACGTTATGGGACGAGACCAAGCGTCTCTTCTACCCGCACAGAGTTTACGTGGATCTTTCCCAGAAACTCTACGCTGTAAAACAATCATTACTTGATCAGATGACTATGACAGATTAAAGGAGGACTTATCGATCATGAAAATTATAGTATTAGCAGGCGGACTCAGTCCGGAAAGAGATGTATCCTTACTTTCAGGAGCCGGAATCTGTAAAACTCTCCGTGAAATGGGACATCAGGCATTCCTTCTGGATGTGTTCTTCGGCCTTCCATGCGATTCTGATAAATTAGAAGAAGTATTCGACCGCCCGGACGGCGGACTTGAGATTTCCAAAGGAATCTCTACTTCTGTACCGGATCTTGATGCACTGCGCAAGTCACGTCCGGACCAGTCACCTTCCGAGATCGGACCAAATGTCATTGAACTCTGCCAGATGGCTGATATCACATTCATGGCACTTCACGGTTCCATCGGTGAAAACGGAAAACTCCAGGCAACATTCGACAACCTGGGAATCAAATATACAGGACCAAACTCTCTTGGATGTACACTGTCCATGAACAAACTGGTTACAAAACAGATCTTCAAGACCAGTGGTGTTCCGACTCCAAGAGGAACTTCCCTGACATCTAAGACTAAAGATACCCCTCTGGACGAGCTTGGTTACTATCTTCCACTGGTTGTAAAACCATGCTCTAACGGATCTAGTATCGGTGTATACATCTGCCACACAGAAGAAGAATATTACGATGCAATCCACAAATCCTTCGATGTTGACAACACAGACGAAGTTGTCATCGAACCATTTATCAAGGGCCGTGAATTCGCCTGCGGTATCCTTGCCGGAAAAGCTCTTCCGCTTGTTGAGATCGTTCCAAAGGACGGACTCTTCGACTATGCGAACAAATATCAGGCAGGCGGCGCTTCCGAGATCTGTCCTCCTGTATCTCTCGATGAAGAGACGCAAGAATTGATCCAGCGTGCCGGAGAACGTGCATTTGAAGCACTTCGCATGGATGTATATTCCCGTGCCGACTTTATCGTATCCGATGCAGACGGTGAATTCTACTGTCTGGAAATGAACGCCCTTCCTGGAATGACAGCAGCAAGCCTTCTTCCGAAAGCTGCCAAGCTGCCGGATATGAATACAGTGAACTTTGCGAGGCTATCATTCAGGAATCTATAAAAGCCCGCTATTAAGGAGGATGAAGATCCATGAAAAATCTTTCAATTGAAAATATAACCAAGGCCTGCAGAGGTACTTTCCATGGTGATAAAAGTATCCTCAGCCAGGAAGTATCCGGCGTCGTGATCGACAGCCGGAAGGTTCAGCCTGGTTACTTATTTGTTGCCATTGACGGAGAACGTGTCAATGCACACAAATTCATCCCGGATACTGTAAAAGCCGGTGCCATGTGTGTCGTATCACACGAAGATCTCGGTGAGACGGATTTCCCTTATATCCTGGTAGAATCCACAGGCCAGGCACTGCTCGACATTGCCAAGCTTTACCGTGATTCTTTCGACATGAAGGTTGTCGGAATTACCGGAAGTGTTGGAAAGACCAGCACCAAAGAGATGATCGCATCCGTTCTGGCTCAGAAATATCACGTACACAAAACACTTGGCAACTTCAATAACGAATGGGGACTTCCGATCACCATCTTCGATATGCCGGAGAACACAGAAGTTGCGGTCCTTGAGATGGGTGTCAATCATTTCGGTGAGATGCGCCGTCTCTCTTCTGTAGCCAGTCCTGACATCTGTGTGATCACCAATATCGGTATCGCACATCTGGAATTCTTCAAGACAAGAGAGGGAATCCTTCAGGAAAAATCGCAAATGATCCAGGATATGAAGAACGGTGGTTCCATTATCCTGAATGGTGACGATGACCTGCTGTCCAAAATGAGTCCTGTCAAAGGTGTGACTCCTGTCTTCTTTGGAATGGGAGACAACTGTGCATTTCGTGCTGACAATATCGAGCCACAGGGACTTCGCGGAACTTCCTGCACCATCACATTAAAGGATGGCTCTTCTTTCGACTGTCTGGTTCCTGTACCGGGTATCCACATGGTAAGCAATGCTGTTGCAGGTGCTGCTGTCGGATACACACTGGGACTGACTGCTGATGAGATCAAGGCCGGCATCGAATCCCTGCCTTCCATCCCTGGACGTAACCACATCATCGAGACCGATCATATGATCATCTTAGATGACTGTTACAATGCCAACCCAATCTCCATGAAGGCTTCCATTGATGTCCTTAACATGGCAATCGGACGTAAGGTTGCAGTTCTTGGTAATATGGGAGAACTCGGTGACACTGCAGAGGCACTTCATGCAGAAATCGGTACATACGCAGCTGAACAGAATGTAGACCTTGTCTGTGGAATCGGTGATCTGACACGCTCTCTGGTAGAAGAAGCGTCCAAAGGTGCGAATACAGAGGCACTCTGGTTTGCAGATAATGAAAGCTTTATCCAGGCTATACCTGACATCATCAAAGATGGAGACAATGTTCTGGTAAAAGCTTCTCACGGAATGAATTTCCCACAGATTGTTCACGCTCTGGAAGAATTATAGATTTAAGGAGAACATATTTATGGATTATCAGATTCTCGTCCTTGATCTGGACGGAACTCTTACCAACTCCAAAAAAGAAATTACACAGCCGACCCTGGAAGCTCTGATCGAGATCCAGGAGGCCGGAAAAAAGTTGTACTCGCCAGCGGCCGCCCGACACAGGGCGTTATGCCGCTGGCCGAACAGCTTCATCTGGAAGATTACGGAAGTTATATCCTTTCTTTTAACGGTGGCCGCATTACAGACTGCCGGACAAAGCAGGCAATCTACAACAAGATTCTTCCTGCTGATTGTATTCAGGGAATCTACGAAACGATCCGAAAATACGCCAGCCAGGGGATTGATGTCCTGACTTATACCCCGGAACATATCTTATCCGGTATTAAATCCAACCAATATACAGAACTCGAATCCCGCATCAATCAGATGCCTGTCATTGACGCAAGTGAGAACTTTCTGGACTGCGTTCCGGATGATCCGAATAAATTTCTTGTAACCGGAGATCCGGCTGTATTAGATCAGATACGTAAAGAACTAAGTAAACAGTTTCATTCTTATCTTTCGGTCTACTGTTCCGACCCTTTCTTCGTAGAGTTATGCCAGCCGGAATCGACAAGGCGCATTCCCTGCTTAAGTTATTAACGAGTATCGGACTGACCACTGAACAGATGATCTGTTGCGGTGACGGATATAATGATCTGACGATGATCGAAACTGCCGGTCTTGGTGTGGCTATGGCAAATGCTCAGCCTGCGGTACGAGAGACGGCAGATTATATTACGAAATCGAATGATGAGGATGGGGTACTGCATGTGATTAATGAATTTATGCGGTAGATTGTGAGTTCATGCCTTAATGATGAAAGCACAGATCATGGAGTTTTGTGAAGGCGGAAGTTTATATTTTAGATTATTAGTTTATGGCCAGTGCACAGGTCCGGCATTATGCCAATCACGACATGAGAAGCCACGATAATAAATCCAATATCTATACCCCTCACAATCAAATTCCGGGATGAAGCTTTCTTTTGCGGCTTCTCCTTCCTGAATGAAACCGTCTTCCATTCCAAGTTCCAGTGCGTAATCTATAACTTTTTCGTATCTCTTTTTGTAACTTTACGGCTGAGTAATGGATCTCCTGACACTTGCGGCATTGGGGTGTATTGATTCATGATGCTGATCAGGATCTGGTCTTGATAGGTTTCGAGCAGATATTTTATGACTGCTTTAGAGTTTTTCACATGTCCCGGAAGTACAAGATGTCTTACAATCACGCCTTTTTGTATCATACCGGTGTCTTTATCAATCTGAATGTTTCCCGTCTGATGCAGCATTTCTTTTAAGGCTGCTTTCGCATATTTCGGATAATCGGGTGCCCCGGAATATGCTGCCGCAAGTTCTGATTCCATGTATTTAAAATCCGGAAGATAGACGTCTACGTATCCATCCAGCATCCGTATCGTCTCCGGCTTTTCATAGCCGCTCGTATTGTAGACAATAGGAAGAGACAGACCTTCTTTTCTTGCCAGATCTAACGCTTCTATGATCTGCAAAACATAATGCGTCGGCGTTACGAGATTGATATTGGCCGCCCCTTTTTCCTGCAGTTCCAGGAATATTTCTGACAGTCTTTCTACCGTAATTGTCTTTCCTGCTTTTGCTTCGGCTATATTATGGTTCTGACAAAAAACGCAGCCCATCGGGCAGCCGGAAAAAAATACGGCTCCTGAGCCAGCATCTCCGGATATGCAAGGTTCTTCCCACATATGCAGCGCAGCCCTTGCCACAACGATTTCCGCGGTCTCATGACATCTTCCCCACCGGCCGTTTATACGGTCTGCGTGACAATTTCTTGGGCACAGTACGCAATCTGTTAACATGCTTTTCCTTTTTTCTATTTCTATATGGTTATCTGTATCATTCTTTTTACTCATATGCTTTCCCTGTATCTTTTTTATTTTCCAGATATCCTCTTACAGATATCTATTACTTCTTATACGCTTCTACTGTATTCTTTATGCAGTACTTCTAACGCATGAATATTGTACCACGAATTTCCGCAACAATTTCACCTTTTTCTCCTTCTTTCCCTTGTAAATATTGAATTTAATCTGAGAAAATGATACAATTTTTATCACTTGGAGTATAGATTAGTATTCCAGATATATTAAGGAAGGACTTGAACATTATGAGGGATTATATTATCAGCTGCTGTTCAACAGCAGATCTTACTGAAGAACATTTTAAAGCACGCGACATATCTTACATCTGTTTTCACTTTGAGCTGAATGGCAAAGAATACGCAGACGATCTTGGAAAATCTATCCCATTCGATCAATTCTATGCAGCTATGGCGGCCGGAGCCGATACGAAGACTTCACAGGTCAATGCCGAAGAATTTGAAGAATATTTCGAACCTTTCCTTAAAGCAGGAAAAGATATCCTGCATATCACACTTTCATCCGGAATTTCAGGAGTAATTAATTCTGCAATGATTGCAAAAGAGAATCTTGAAGAACGTTATCCTGACCGCAAGATCCTGATCGTAGATTCTCTCGGCGCATCTTCCGGATATGGACTTTGATGGATAAACTTGCCGATCTTCGCGACGAGGGGAAATCTCTGGACGAGGTTTTCCGCTATGCTGAAAAGCACCCGTCTCAACGTACATCACTGGTTCTTTTCTACCGATCTTACATTTTACGTAAAGGGCGGACGCATTTCCAAAACAGCAGGTGCTATCGGAGGTGTCTTAAATATCTGCCCTCTTCTTAACATGGATAATCAGGGCCGTCTGATTCCAAGATATAAGATTCGTACAAAGCGTAAAGTCATTCGCACTATTGTAGATAAGATGGCCGAATATGCCGATCACCAGACCGACTATAATGGGAAATGTTACATTTCTCACTCCGAATGCTACGAAGATGCCAGAGCAGTTGCCGATCTTGTTGAATCCCGCTTCCCATATCTGAATGGAAAAGTCGAGATCAATAACGTAGGTACGACGATTGGAAGTCATACAGGACCGGGCACAGTTGCTTTGTTCTTCTGGGGTGATACACGAACCGAATAATCATATTTATAATGAAGAATATTTATTCCATAACTGATAGATAGTAAAGAGTACAAAGGAGGTTTTCACATATGAAAACAGCTGTTATGACAGATACCAACAGCGGAATTATGAAAGCAGAAGCCGACTCCATGGGAATTTTCCTGATTCCTATGCCAGTCATTATCGATGATGAGACACATTATGAGGGAATTGATCTTACAGAAGATTCTTTCTACGGAACCTGACCGGCGGACAGAATGTATCTACATCCCAGCCATCTCCAGGCGATCTGATGGATCTCTGGGATGATATATTAGAACAGGGTTATGATGAGATCATTCATATCCCAATGTCCAGCGGACTGAGTGCTTCTTGTTCAACCGCTATCAGCCTTTCCGATGATTATGATGGCAAAGTACAGGTTGCAGACAACCACAGAATCTCCGTTACACAGAGAGAATCTGTCATGCATGCCAAGAAGCTTGCAGAAGCCGGAAAATCAGCAAAAGAGATCAAAGAAGTATTAGAGGCCGAAGCCTATAACTCCAGTATCTATATTGCTGTCGACACTCTTGAGTTCCTGAAAAAAGGCGGACGCGTCACCGCAGCCGGTGCTGCACTCGGAAGTGTTCTTAACATCAAGCCGATTCTCACTATCCAGGGTGGTAAGCTGGACGCATTTGCCAAGACACGCGGCATGAAGAAATGTAAGCAGAAAATGGTTGAAGCATTAAAGAATGACCGTGAGACACGATTTAAAGACGCTGACGACAAACATCTTCTCGTTGGTGCTGCCGGCTCTAACCTCACGGAAGAAGAGGCCGCAGAATGGAAACAGATGCTTGTAGAAGCATTTCCGAATTCTTATGTATACTATGATCCACTTTCATTCAGTGTAGGATGCCATATCGGACCAAAGGGATATGGAATGGGGATTAGTGTTTGTTCGAAAGATTATGATAAATAATTTGCTGTTTAATTCATCATCTTGGTTTACCCCGGTCCACAAGATAAACTTGGTATCCTGTTTCGGACTATGATTCTACGATGAAGAAGTTGTAAGGGCGTCAGCCGCTTCATGTATTAAACAAAAAAATCCCCCAGGAAACATCTGGTATGCTACCTCATATAGGACAATGAAATATAAAAGTCCTATATGGGGGTATTTTCATGTTCAGAAAGAGTAAGATAGAACCAGTAGAAAAAGTAAAAATAGTCGAACGCTACCTTGCAGGAGAAATT
>ENA-OQHA01000056-OQHA01000056.1-human-gut-metagenome-genome-assembly--contig:-NODE-56-length-54906-cov-8.900728_pt1 | contig 54906 bp, 62 predicted proteins | sample MGYA00242558_ERZ504707 | MGnify/ENA primary metagenome ERZ504707 (study PRJEB26092, sample SAMD00036197) | human gut metagenome | host: Homo sapiens | study: EMG produced TPA metagenomics assembly of... | reverse complement strand
TTTAAGTTCTCTGTCTCGCGACAGCTTGTTCATTCTATCAAAATGTTTTTCATTTGTCAAGAACTTTTTTGTTTTCTTTTGCATATCTGTTTTAAAGCAAAAAGAAAGCGCAGGGGGTGGGATTCGAACCCACGCGCCCTTGCGGACAAACGGTTTTCAAGACCGCCTCGTTATGACCACTTCGATACCCCTGCATGTCACAATTAATACTTAATTGTTTAGTTGTCTGCACTTGTTCAGCGCAGGATTTATATTATCATCAATGTTACAATATGTCAACACTAATTTCTAATTTTTTTACATTTTTCTGCGTTTCTTTAAAAAAAGTTCTGCAATCCCCATATCTTCAGGAGTTGTGACCTTTATATTTTCATACGAGCCTCTATGAGCTTTACTTTTGTGTCACTCCCATACTCTACTATCATTGCATCATCCGTAATTGCCGGCACACTTTTCCCATATGACATGTCACTAAACAGCTTATCATAGGACTGAGCCAGCAAATCATATTCAAAGCATTGCGGTGTCTGAATCTGCCACAGGCTTTTCCTGTCAGGAGTATTTGCTGAATATCCCAATTCATCTGACACCTTTATTGTGTCCTTTACAGGCATTCCTGCTACGCATGCTTTTTCTTTTTCAACCGTATGCATAGAACGGACTATTATTTCATTATCCACCAGAGGGCGTGCGCGTCATGGATCAGCACATAGTCCGTGCCGTTTGCTGCTTTAAGCCCCTCATATACAGAGTTGTAGCGCTCTTTGCCCCCCTGCACTATTGCTTTCACCTTCTTAAAGCCATATTTTTCAATTATCGAATGTCTGAAATACTCAATATAATCTGCACTGCAGACTATGACTATTTCATCCACCGGACTATCCTCAAATGCTTTTACACTATAATAAATCACAGGCTGCCCCAAAAGCTCCATATACTGCTTTGGCATATTACTTTTCATCCGGCTTCCTGTACCGGCTGACAGTATGATTGCTGTGTATTTCTTCTTATCCATATTCCTTTATTTTCCTATCCATGATAAATCTGCACATTATGTTTGCACCCCGGTGTAACCGGAAGCAATTACAGAATCATTCACCAAGCTTTAGATTCGGAACCGCATTCAGATCAAGCCCAGACCTCTTGCCTGCTATAAAATCATAGTATGCTGCCGCACCTATCATAGCAGCATTGTCTGTACACAGTATCGGTGACGGACGATAGAATTTAACACCCTTGCGCGCGCACATTTCCTCCATCGCATGACGGATAACACCATTAGAAGCAACGCCTCCCGCAATGGCAAATTTGTCCATTTTAAACTCATCTATGGCATTCTCAGCGTGTCCGACAAGCACATCTGTAACCGCCTGTTGGAACGATGCTGCCACGTCTGCCTGGTTTATTTCCAGTCCCTTCATCCTGCAGCCGTTTAAATAATTGAGTACTGCTGATTTAAGCCCGCTAAAGCTGAAATCATAAACTCCGCCCACAATCTTTGCTCTCGGGAACTCTATGCTGTGCGGATCTCCCTCATGTGAAACCTTTTCTATCTTAGGACCGCCCGGATAGCCAAGTCCTATTGCTCTCGCTACCTTGTCAAAGGCCTCTCCTGCCGCATCATCCCTCGTACGTCCGAGGATCTCATATTTGCCGTAATCTACCACTCTCACCAGATGTGTGTGTCCTCCTGATACGACGAGTGCCAGAAATGGTGGCTCTAAGTCTTTATTTTCTATATAATTTGCGCTGATATGTCCCTCTATATGGTGCACTCCGACAAGAGGAATGTTTCTTGCATATGCTATGGCCTTTGCTTCTGCCACGCCTACAAGCAGTGCTCCTACAAGCCCCGGACCATATGTGACTCCTATTGCGTCTATATCGTCGAGTGTCATATGTGCATCTGAAAGTGCCTGCTCTATGACCTGATTAATTTTCTCAATATGCTTTCTGGAAGCTATCTCCGGAACTACCCCTCCATATAAAGTATGAAGAGCTATCTGCGATGAAATCACATTACTTCGCAGATCACGTCCATTTACTACGACTGCTGCCGCAGTCTCGTCGCATGAGCTTTCGATTGCAAGTATTTTAATTTCTTTTTTTGTTTCTGTATTTTCTGTCATTTTATTACACCAATCTTAATTATATTACTCTATTCCGTTTCCGTATCAGAATCTGCCGCAATCTTATAAAATGTAAGAATCCTCCAACAGCCTTCCTTATCCTGCCTGAGTACATATTCCTGATATGTCTTAGAATACGAGCTGCCCTCCTTCATGAAGTAAGACGCCTTAACATATGCAATTTTACTACCATTATCGGTGACATATTTTACATCATTGCTGTCACACACTCCGGTCTGAGCAAGTGTAATGCCCTGTTCCTTGTAGCTTTGCGCATCTGCCGTGACAGACTGTTTGTAGGTATCCTTTGGATTGTTTGCTGCAAGCTCGTCATCAAAAAGCTTAAGCGCCTGGTCGGTGAGTGCATCAAGCTCTTCATCGCTATACTGCATACCATAGTAGCACTTCACAATCCTGTTATAAAGCTTCACCACCTCACGAGGTGTCTGCGGATAGTTCTTGTCGAGATCCTTAGTTGTTATTCTTTGTACCTCGGTCAGTACCTTTTCCTTTTGATTAGCCCTTTTAGACTTGTCGTTTACGACATAAAACGAACCACATATCGCAGCAATCAGCGCTATTGTTAAAATAACTATACCTGTTTTCTTCATATCGTCCCTCCTTAGTCCTCGTCAAACATGAGCTCCACACTCTTTGCATCTTTTCCAAGATATGCGTTTGCAAAAATATCCCTCACCTGTGGCATATAATCCTCTGCACGGACAAGTGACGGGGAAAAATGTGTAAGCCACAGCTCCTTCACGCCGGCTCTCTTTGCCATGTCTGCTGCCTCGTAAAAGGTCATATGCTTATACTGCTTTGCTTTTACTATCTTTTCCTTTTCAGCATACATGCCCTCGCAGATAAAAAGGTCTGATCCCTCTGCTGCCTCCACTATGTGCTCAAGTGGCCTTGAGTCCGTACAATATGTGACCTTTATGCCCTTTCTTGCCGGTCCAAGCACCATATCCGGAGTATACACTCTGCCCTCAAATTCAACGGTATTGCCTTTCTGAAGAGGATTCCACAGGCGCATCGGAATTTCTTTTTCCTTTGCTCTTTCCACGGAAATCTGCCACTACGCTTTATCTCAACCGAATAGCCATAGCACAGCACCGCATGCTTTACGCGGAATGCATGGATATGATATCCGTTCATCTCAAAATATTCATCCTGCTCATTGAGCTCTATGCATTTTATCTCAAAAGGCAGCTCCGGCGCAATCGTCCGAAGTGCAGTGACAACCCTTGTAAGCCCTTTAGGTCCAATAATGGTAAGCGGCTCGGTGCGCTCGGCATTTCCCATTGTAAGAAGAAGCCCCGGCAATCCGCTGATATGGTCTGCATGAAAGTGGGTGATGCATAAAATATCTATCGGCTTGAAATTGATTCCGGCCTCCTTCATCGCAATCTGCGTTCCCTCACCGCAGTCAATAAGTATATTGCTGCCGTTATATTTTAGCGAAAGTGCCGTAAGCCATCTGTTTGGCAAAGGCATCATGCCTGCTGTTCCAAGTAAACACACGTCTAACATAAATTTTCCTCCGCAGTATAGGACATGATGACACCGTCTCTACCGGATGCTCATATAGATTTTTTCTGATTCCAAGGTTTACAAACCCCATCTTCTGATACAGTGATATCGCAGCCTCATTAGTCACCCTGGCTTCGAGCACAATGCGCTCAACACCTGACTCTTTTGCCTTTTCCTGCAAGCATCTGATAAGATGTGCACCCACACCTTTTCCTCGTGCTGATTTTTTGACTGCTATATTGGTCAGCTCTCCCTCATCAAATGACACATACGTGCACTGATACCCCAGTATCTCGCCATCCTCCTGTGCCACAAGCATGATATTCTCCGGAAGCCTCATGGCATCCAAAAATCCCTGTCTGCTCCAGGGCTGTGTGAAGCTGTCTTTTTCTATCTGCGCCACCGAGTCTGCATCCTCCGGCTCCATGGGTCTTATTATCATATTCTAAAATCTCTCTCCTTTTCCTGTCTCTCTCTCTCCGCCTGTGATAATCTGAGATACTCAGGCTTATGGTCTGCTGCATTTTCTGCCCTGCCCTGCTCATAGAGCACCTGTCCAAGACATGCTACAGCCGATGCTCTTTGCTTATTGCACATGGCAGGTGCAAAGTCATAGTCCACCTTTACGTGCTCATTGATATAATCCCTGAACACATCCACTCCGTCTCCAAGGAAAATCACCCTGCGGCCGAGCTCATTGATTTGGTCAACTATCTCTTCTATCATCACTACGCACTGTGGCAAAATGGTGTTCATCCTGCCATCAGTAAAATCATACAGCCCTGTATAGGTCTGCTGCCTTCTTGCATCCATAAGCGGACACACAACATCTGCACTGCCCCACAGATTGTATGCAAGCGCATCTACAGTAGGCACAGAAACTATCTGCTTATCCAGTGCCAGTGCAAGCCCCTTCGCCGTCGCAGAGCCTATACGAAGCCCTGTGAACGATCCAGGTCCTGCTGAGACTGCAATAAAATCTATTGTCTTAAGGTCAAGCTCTGTCATCTTAGCCACCTCATCAAGCATCGGAAGAAGTGTCTGCGAATGTGTCTTTTTATAATTTATCGTGTATTCTCCTATCAGATTATCGTCCGATACGACAGCCACACTGGCCACAAGCCCAGAGCTGTCAAGCGCAAGTATCTTCATTATAAAACCTCTTTTATTGTTATTTTTCTATAGTCAAAGCCTTTTTCCAGGTCTTTTTCAATAGTAATCTCTTTTCTCTTCTTTGGGAGTATCTCCTCAATGAGATTTGCCCACTCTATCATCGTAAGCCCATCTCCGTAGAAATAATCCTCATAGCCTATTTCATCCATCTCCTCAATGTCACCAATCCTGTATACATCGAAATGATAAAACGGCAGCCTGCCCTCCTCGTACACCTGCACTATGGTAAATGTAGGGCTGTTTATCGGCTCTGTGATGCCAAGCCCCTCTGCTATGCCCTGCGTGAGCACTGTTTTACCCACTCCTAAATCACCCACAAGTGTACACACATCCCCCGGCTTTGCCTGCTGTCCAAGCGTAACCCCAAGTGCATGCGTATCATCTGCCGAAAAGCTTTCTATTACTGTTATATTTCCTTCACTACTCATATTACCAGCTTATACCCTTATCTATTTATTTTATCTTATATCTATTTTGTTTATTTGATTTTCAGTCTGTATTTCTCCAGTGTACTGCCTGCCAGCTCCTTTAACGCTCATAGCTGTCGCCCAGCTGCTCCTTTGAGAGAATGTATGCATTCTTCCTGTTGCTGAATATAAGTATCCTCTTATCATTTGCCACGAATCTGTACACCTGCTCCCACGGAAGCTGCGCCATCTCATCTCCCTGGCTTACTTTTATGTTCTTTTCATCTATCTCAAAATGCAGTGGCTTTGAGAAAACTTCATTTGTCTTCATAATCATCTTTACCCTGCCCTTGAGTGAAAACGGCACATATAGCAGCACCAGAATACCAACTATAATATAAAGCACCACATACTCCGTATTGCCTTTTTGTGCGCTTAACACTGCTGCCGCAGCCAAGAGCACAGCAAACAGCAATGATATGACACCCTGACTGCCCTTGTACGCCTGCTCTATATTAAATGAATATAAATCCTTTTCTGTTACTTTTACATCAAATTCAAGCTTCATATACTGCTCCCAACTAAATATTTGGATTTATTATAACATTCCTTTTAAAAAAAGAAAAGAGCGCAATTGACTGCGCTCTTTATGTTTGTGACTAATATATATTGTATCAGGTATTTTCTCTATCCTCTGCCCTTTAAAACCGGTGACAGTCTCTTGTATATAAGCACTGTGATAAGTGTTGATATAAGTCCCTTTACGATGGTAAACGGAACATTGAATATTAAAAGTGCCTGCCACAGCTTGCCTACTGATGGGAGAAGCTCACTGTAGGCACCAATGATTGCTTCCATTGGCATGAACTTTGTGTATGCAGGATACACGATAAACAGATTCGACGGGAAGCTGACGATTCCCATTACCACTGAACCGACTACAGCGCCGATTATTGCACCCTTTTTTGACTTATTCTTCTTGTAGATAAGTCCTGCTGTTGCTGTAAATACTGCTCCGAGAATAAAGTTTGAAAGCTCTCCTACCGTAAAGCTCTGTGTTACTGTACAATGAAGCAGGTTCTTGATAAACTCTACAATCACTCCTGCTAACGGTCCATATGCAAATGCGCCGATAAGTGCAGGCAGATCTGAGAAATCAAACTTAATAAAGCCCGGCATGATTGGAATTGGAAACTCGAGGTACTGAAGTACAAATGCAAGTCCGCTTAACATTCCTGTGCCGACTAAAAGTCTGATGTTTACTTTTGATTTTGTGTTGTTTGTTGTTACGTCCATTTTACACTCCTTTGATGCTTAAGGAATCCTGAGGATATTGTGAGTGCAGCTATCTAAAATCTGAATAGCGGCTTTAAAAAATCCCGGAAGAAAATCTTCCGGGACTTAATATCACAGTGTAATGACACCTAATAATCTTCTCTCATCCAGACTATACTGTCGGCTTCGGAATCACACCGAATCATGCCTTGCGGCTCGTGGGCTGTACCACCGGTAGGGAATCGCACCCTGCCTGAAGAATTCCTATTTATTTTACAAACCTATGATATGCACTTTGAAGTGTTTTGTCAAGGTGTTTTTAATTATCAAGAATAATATTGTCAAAGAAATTATTTTTCTTGCCCTTTATGTAGTGTGGCTTTTTGTTTCTGTTGTTATTATTCTTGCTGCCTGTACTATTTCTATCGTTTCTGCTATTCCTGCCACCGTTATTTCTATTACTTCTATCAGCCTTGTTTGCAGCACTGTCTTTGCTGCTGCCGCTGTGTTCTGACTTACCGGCCTTGTCTGTGCCCTGTCCGATTTTCATGGTAAGCTGGATGCGCTGCTTTTTGAGGTCAACGCTCATAACCTGCACATCTACTATGTCTCCTACACTGACAGCCTCAAGCGGGTGCTTGATATAGCGGTCACATATCTCTGAGATATGCACAAGTCCGTCCTGATGTACTCCTATATCCACGAAGCATCCGAAATCTATTACATTTCTGACTGTTCCCTTTAATACCATACCCGGTGTGAGGTCCTTCATCTCAAGGACATCGCTTCTTAGAATTGGCTTTGGCATATCCTCACGCGGGTCTCTTGCCGGCTTTTCAAGCTCTTTTACGATGTCACGCAGTGTGATTTCACCAACTCCCGCCTCGTCTGCGAGCGCCTTGTAATCAGATACCTTCTTTGAGATTCCAACTACATTTCTGTTCTTTACATCCTCCATTGTGTAGCCGAGCTTTTCAAGCACTGCCTTTGTGGCATCATATGACTCAGGATGCACGCCTGTGGCATCAAGAGGGTTCTTTCCGTCTGAGATACGCATGAAGCCTGCACACTGTTCAAATGCCTTCGGCCCAAGCTTTGCTACATTAAGAAGCTGTGAACGTGATGTGAATTTACCGTTTTCCTCTCTGTAGTCCACGATGTTTTTGGCAATGGTCTTTGAGATGCCTGATATGTACTCAAGCAGTGAAACTGATGCTGTATTTAAATCTACACCAACCTTATTTACGCAGTCCTCTACAACTCCTCCGAGTGCCTCTGAGAGCTTTTTCTGGTTCATATCATGCTGATACTGTCCGACTCCGATTGACTTTGGATCAATCTTTACAAGCTCAGCGAGCGGGTCCTGAAGTCTACGCGCCATGGATGTGGCACTTCTTTGTCCCACATCGAAATTCGGAAACTCCTCCGTGGCAAGCTTGCTGGCTGAATATACTGACGCACCTGCTTCATTTACTATGATGTACTGCACCTTTACCGGAATTTCCTTTAACAACTCGACAATCACCTGCTCTGACTCACGCGATGCTGTTCCGTTTCCGAGTGAGATAAGAGTGACATGATGCTTGTCTATGAGCTTTTTGATTACGGCCTTTGCTCCTCGACCTTGTTCTGTGGTGCTGTCGGGTAGATTACTGTGGTATCGAGCACCTTTCCTGTAGGGTCTACGACAGAAATCTTGCAGCCTGTACGGAATGCCGGATCCCATCCAAGCACAACCTGTCCTGCAATTGGAGGCTGCATGAGAAGCTGCTCCAAGTTCTTTCCGAATACCTTTATGGCTCCATCCTCTGCTTCCTCTGTCAGATTGTTTCTGATTTCACGCTCTATGGCAGGGGCAATAAGCCTGTCGTACGCATCCTCCACTACCTCTGTAAGTACGGCTGCTGTAGGCGCTCCATCATTTGTGATAACCTGCTTTTTAAGATATTTTATGATATCCTCTGTCGGCGCCTCTATCTTTACTGTGAGGATTTTTTCCTTCTCACCACGGTTAATTGCGAGTGTTCTGTGACCTGCCACCTTGGAAAGAGCCTCATCAAATTCATAGTACATCTCATAGACAGACTCTGCCTTTGGATCCTTGGCTGTCGATATAAGACGCCCCTTTTGCATGGTAAGCTCTCTGATTTTTGTTCTGTAACCGGCATTGTCGGATATGTTCTCTGCAATGATATCCTTTGCTCCGGCAAGTGCAGCCGCTTCATCTGCCACGTCTTTTTCTGCATCCACATATTTAGCTGCTTCTGCCATGATATCAACAGACGATTCCTGCGCTAAAATGGTCTGTGCCAATGGCTCTAAGCCCTTTTCCTTTGCGATTGTGGCACGGGTTCTTCTCTTCGGACGGTAAGGTCTGTACAAATCGTCAACCGCCACCTGTGTCTGTGCCTCAAGGATTGCCTTCTTAAGCTCATCCGTAAGCTTCCCCTGCTCCTCAATGCTTGCAAGCACTGTCTGCTTCTTGTCCTCAAGATTACGTAGATATGTCAGTCTGTCGAAGAGGTTTCTGAGCACCTCATCATTTAATGAGCCGGTTGCCTCCTTTCGGTATCTGGCGATAAAAGGAATGGTATTTCCCTCATCTATCAGCTTGACAGCGGCCTCGGCCTGTCCTTTTTTATCTGCAGTTCTTCTGCAATTGCAGCAATAATATCCATTTTTTTACCTCTTTAAAAAACTTATTCTTTTCATATTATAAATGAAGTGATACAATAAAATCAACTTTATAGAAAGGAATTTGATTATGGATCCACAAAAATTTGATTATAATCAGGATTATAACTATAATTTCGGCAGCAATTATGGGCCGGGCTTTAATCCCAACAACAATTTCTACAATAAACGCTCACGCAATATGGAGGTTGCAGCACTTGTGCTTTCAATAATTGCCATCGCGTCGTGCAGCTGTATTTATGTGTCTATCATATGCGGCTCGCTTGCCATGATTTTTGCGTTACTGTCAAAAGGCGGTGCCACCTCAATGAGCAGCATGGCTATGACCTCATTCTGGATTGCGTTTGCCGCTGTTGTTATCACTCTTATTGTCTATATCGGTTCGTTTGCCGCCATGCTTCACGAATATGGAAGCATAGAGGGTATATTAAAGGAATACCAGAACCTGACCGGTATCGACTACAATGAGCTACTTAAGCAGATGAATACCGCAAAATAATATAAGCATATTTTTGACTATACAGTTTACCACAATAATGGCAAGTGCAAGCCACATATATAATGGCCTGAAGTGCATTCCGATGTGCAGCCTGCCGCGGCTTATCCGCTGCAGTGTCTGTGACAGCATAAACCAGCCTCCAAAAACGGCTGTATACGGCACAAACGGATGGAGTACAAACGACCTTATCAAATGTCCGTGTAGCAGCGCAAATGTGGCTCTCGTGCCACCGCACCCCGGACAATAGTAGCCTGTATATGCGTGCAGCGGACATGGGGGCACCTTTGTGAGTATCTGCGTACCGCATATTCCAATCACTGCCGCAAGAGCCGCAAATATAGCTATGCATATCCAGCCCGTTATATAGAAATACCTGTCGATTGTTTCATCTGTCTGCATGATATGTGTGGTCCTTCCTGTGATTTTGCGTAACCATATAAATACAAGTATATGCTATATATCTGACAATTGTCAAAGCATTAATTTAAACATTAATTTAAGTCTAACTTAAGCATTAATTCAAAACTATTATTTCAGGAGAAATATAATGAACCCAAAAAAGAAATCCAAAGAATTAAAAAGAATATCAAGAGAGAACCTGAACGGAAGATACAGACTTAGCATGAGCGTTTTTCTCACTGTCACACTCATAAATCTGTTTAGTGACCTGCCGTTTACCTACCTGCTCGGAAATGTATATGCCACAAAGGTTCAGACCGTCATCTACTACATTGCCGAGGTGCTTTTATCTATCGTGGTCGGCGTGCTGCAGATGGGACTCATACGTTTCCACCTTAATATGGCAAGAAAGAAAGAGTGCCGTATCAGCGATGTATTCTACTGCTTTACGAATCACTCCAACAGATATTTTGGAGCATACATCATATATTATGCCATCTCTATGATTGCAAAGGCGCCTTTCCTTGTAGCCAGAAACTTTTTCAAGCTAAGCGGCGACACCATGGGAATTGCTATCGCTTTATATGCTGCAAGTGCCGTGCTCAGCTTTATTGTACTGGTTCTGTTTCCGTTTTACCTGTATCTGGTACTCTCTCGCGATGATTTATCAGTATTTGCATGTCTGACTCATGCAATAAAACTGATTCGCGGCAACATACTCAGAGTCATTTACATTAACGTAAGCTTCATCGGTATGCTTGTGCTTTGCGTGCTGTCGCTCGGCATCGGCCTGCTCTGGGTGGAGCCTTACTATGAGCAGACCTTTGTAAATCTCTTCCTCGATGTGACCGGGGAGCTGCCAGCTGTGGACTGCATGGTGTAGTAATTCTACATCTGCAGCAACCGGTCCATAATCCTTGCTGCAACGCAGCTCTTGTCCATGATTTCAAGCTCTGTGCAGTCGTCAGCCGTGATGAGTGTGACCACATTGGTATCTGTTCCAAAGCCTGCACCTGCTACCTTTAGGTTGTTTGCCACTATCATATCTGCATTTTTCTTTGCAAGCTTTGCTTTCGAGTTTTCAAGCATATTCTGGGTTTCCATAGAAAAACCGCATATGAGCTGTCCCTTAGCCTTGTGTGCTCCGAGGTATGAAAGGATGTCCTCTGTTCGCTCAAGCTCAATTACAGACTCATATGAGCTGTCATTTTTCTTTATTTTCTCATCTGCCGGATGTGATGGGCAAAAATCCGCTACTGCTGCGGTCATGATGATAATATCCTGTTCAGCAGCCTTTGATTTCACCACGTCTGCCATGTCTGCGGCCGATGTCACATTTACCACATCTACAAACATAGGTGGCTCAACCGATACTGAAGCGTTGACCAGTGTAACATGCGCACCGCGTAGCATACAGTTTTCTGCTATGGCACGCCCCATCTTGCCTGTTGAGTGATTGGTGATAAAACGTACCGGGTCTATTTTTTCCTGCGTCGCTCCGGCTGTGATGAGTACATTCTTGCCCGCCAGGTCCTTTTCACAGGCTATTGTCCTCATTATGTAGTTGAAAAGTGTCTGTGGCTCCGGCATTTTTCCTGCACCGGTGTCTCCGCATGCAAGATATCCTTCAGCCGGCTTTATCATCTCAAAGCCGTAGTGTTCGAGCTTTTTGATATTGTCCTGCACAATCCTGTTCTCGTACATATTGGTGTTCATGGCAGGAGAAACAAGCTTAGGACATTTGGCTGCAAGTATTGTGGTGGTAAGCATATCGTCTGCGATTCCGTTTGCCATCTTGCCTATCACATTGGCTGATGCAGGTGCCACCATAAAGATGTCTGCTCTCTTTGCGAGCGCCACATGCTCTACATTGAATTCAAAGTTTCTGTCAAATGTGTCCACGAGGCACTTGTTGCCTGTGAGAGTTTCAAATGTGATTGGATTTATAAAATTTGTTGCATTGTGTGTCATTATGACGTTGACATCGGCGTGCTGTTTTACAAGCATACTCGCAAGGTTTGCTATCTTGTATGCCGCTATACTTCCTGTCACTCCCAAAACTACTGTTTTTCCTTTTAACATGATTTTCACCTCTGTATAAAACTATTATTATTCTGCAGTCATTTTTTGTTTACATCGCAAAATGCTTTGTAGCCATCCACAGACTTTGCACTTCTAGCTGCATTGGCAATGGCCTTTGCCATGACATAGGCACTCATTGGCCCCACCAGATTGATATCGGCAGGCACACTGCCCACTGATACAGCATAGATTGAATCTCCGTCTGCCATCGTGTGCACGGGTCTGATTGCTCTGCCATAGCCATTGTGAGCCATGGATGCCACCTTGCCTAGTGCGGTCTTGTCAAGCTTTGCATTTGTTATTATTGTACCAATTGTGGTGTTTCCTGTAAACATATTCTGAATCTTCGCCGCTGCCTCAAAATACGCTGTCTCGTCATCAAAAAGCAGCCCATTTTCATCCAGTGCTCCGGCAATTTTCTTATCTGTATCTATATCATATATGTCACCAAGTGCGTTCAGTGTCACCACTGCTCCAACCTTTAGTTCTCCAAGCTGTACTGCATAGGCTCCTATTCCGCTCTTCATGCTGCGCTCACGCCCCATATATTTGCCAACTGTTGCGCCCATTCCGGTCCATAATTTCCCTGTAAAAAGGTATCATAAGAAGCGTTCTCACAAGCCTTGTATGCCATTTTGCCATCAGGCCTTGCATTTTTATCACCTATTACCAGGTCAAAAATACACGACTGCACCACAAGAGGCACCTTTGTGACTCCCACATCAAAGCCTATATCGCGCTCCTCGAGATACTTCATCACGCCTCCCGCTGCATCCAGACCAAAGGCAGAGCCGCCTGACAGTACAAGAGCATGGATACCTTTGCGTCTGCCACAGGATTTAAAAGTGGTGTCTCCCGCGAAGCCGGTCCGCCTCCCCTTATGTCAACTCCCGCCGGTGACTGTTTATCAAAAAGAAATACCGTACAGCCGGTCAAGCCCTTAGTGTCCTCGGCTTGGCCTATTTTGAAGCCGCCGATATCCATTATGTCTATTTCATGCATATGTTTCACCTTGTATCATGCCTTTCTTTTAACTCAAATGCTTTTTTACCGTTCCTAGTCCAACTGCTTATAAAACAGGCGGACCTTATCAGTCCGCCGTACATACAATTTCACATTTATTTTAAATCTATCTGAATTTATTTTGCTGCAATTGGTTTAATAGTATTTAAAACCAATCCAACAAGGTATACGATGATTGCTGCAACTATTGCCTCAATTACTCCGTTAAAGCTGATGACTCCGGTGATAACGCCCAGCACCGCGTTTCCTGCCACACCGATTGCATCTGCATAAGCATCCTTGTAAAGCACGAAGATTGAGCCCATTACAAGCAGTGTATTGGTCATGGCACCAGCTACACCTGCATATACAAACGGAATAACCTGTGTGCTCTTTCTGATAAATACAGCCTCAACTACTATAAATACTACAACTCCGACTGCTATGCCGATTCCTAAAGCGGCTGCCTGTGAAAGTGACTCTGACATCTTGCCGAGGAATGCATATACTCCGAATGCAAGGAATACTGACATGAGCACATTTAAAACTGTGCCCCAGAGATTTTTCTTCTCTGATGCAAGCACCTTTTTGATGCCTATATATACAAAATAAGGTATAACACCTACTAAAATTCTTGGAACAAATGCTATGAATAAGCTCTTAAATATACCTGAGGTTCCGACCAGGGATGCGGCAAGCACCGGCGAAAATACAAAGGATGAAAGAGTTCCTCCAACTATAGTTGCCTTTAGACAACTGGTAAATCCGAATACAAATCCAAGGAATGCTCCCTTTTTAGGTCCGCAGAAAAGTGAACCAAGGATTACCGGAATGTGAATAATCGTAGCGTTGATAACTACGAGCGGAATATATCCGAGTGGTGTGAATGCCATGATAATGATAATGGCTGTGAATAAACCTGTCAGTACAAGTTCGTTTGTTTTTGAATTGCGCATTGTTTTTCCTCCTTTTGGTAAAAGCCCATATGGGTCTCGTCCTAATTCTGTTATGCTGTGATTCTGTCACACGGCATAAAAGCGCACATGAAAATTGTATGGCTGCTGGATTCTCGTATGAGTAACCCGCATTTATGTATCATACCACCGTGCAAGAAGTGTGTAAAGCAGTTTTTGTTATTTTTTTAACAATTTTTTAACAAAAGGTGTTGGTGCCGTGCAAATCAATGACATATACATCGATATCTTACATATGCTGCATTGTATCGCACAAGCGTGAAATAAAAAATCCCCGGACATCGTATAAATGTCCGGGGAAATTATTTATTCTACTGTAACTGATTTTGCAAGGTTACGTGGCTGGTCAGGGTTTAAGCCCTTTCCTGTTGATGTGTAGTAAGCGATAAGCTGACAGATTATAACTGACTCGAAAATCACAAACTCATCCGGTGCCTGTGGGAGTGAGATATGCACATCACAGATTGACTTATCTGTAATATCCTTATCCTTGCTAAGAAGGATAACGTATGCGCCTCTCGCCTTTACCTCGCGGATATTTGAGATGACCTTGCTGTATACATGGCTCTGTGTAGCAACTGCAATAACCGGAACACCCTCGCTGATGAGCGCGATTGTACCGTGCTTTAACTCTCCTGCTGCATAAGCCTCAGCATGAATATATGAAATCTCTTTGAGCTTGAGTGCGCCCTCCATGCTTAATGCATAATCAAGTCCTCGTCCTATGTAAAACGCATTTGCAGCATTTGTCATTCTCTTCGTAAGCTGTTCAATCTCAGGTGCCTGTGTGATAACTGACTCAATGAGATTTGGAACCTCCTGCAGATTCTCAATAAATGTCTTTGCCTCTTCCTTGGTCATACGGCCGGATACAAGACCAAGCTTGCATCCAATCAGATAAAAGCTTGCCACCTGAACTGTGTATGCCTTTGTACTTGCCACGGCAATCTCAGGACCTGCGTGTGTATAAAGTACATAGTTGCTCTCACGGGCTATTGTTGAGCCCTTTACATTTACGATAGAAAGCGTCTTTTTAGTATATTTATTAGCCAGACGAAGTGCCTCTAAGGTATCGATTGTCTCACCTGACTGTGACACAAAAATAACCATTGACCTGTCTGTGAGAACAGGCTGCTCATATCTGAACTCTGATGCAATCTCAACAGAAACAGGAATGCCAAACTTGTTCTTTAAAAGAGCTTTTCCGACCATTCCCGCATACATAGCTGTACCACAGGCTACAACTGTTATGTCGCTTATATCCTCGAAGAACGAATCAGGAATATTATCATCCTCAAAGCAAGGAAGTGAATCCTTGATTCTTGGAGTGATAGTCCTTGTGATAGCTGTCGCTGCTCATGAATTTCCTTGATCATGAAATGCGGATATCCATCCTTCTGAGCTGCCGTTACATCCCAGTTTACCTCAAGATAATCCGGCTCAACTTTCTTACCCTCTAAATCCTCCATTTCGATTCCATCAGCAGTCATTGTCATGATAGTGTACTCCGGAAGTATAAAATAGCGCTTTGAATATTTGATAAACGCTGTGAGGTCAGATGCAATAAATGCTCCGTCATCGCAATATGTTGCAACCATCGGGCTTACATTTCTGACAGCAAAAATCTTTCCCGGCTGATCCTTGAACATGATACAGAACGCAAATGAACCCTGAAGCTCTGCTACCGCCTTCTTAATAGTAGCCTTTGGATCTCCGTCATAGAGCTTGTTGATAAGAGCAGCTGCTACCTCTGTATCTGTCTCAGATATAAGAGACTCTGCAAGATCAAACTTGTTTACGATCTCGTGGTAGTTCTCAATGATACCATTGTGGATGAGTGCGACATTTCCAACCTTGTGAGGATGAGCATTGGCATTGGTAACTCCGCCGTGTGTTGCCCATCTTGTATGTCCGATTCCACAGGTTGAATTGTTCTCATCATCGCAGATAGCGAGAAGATCCTTAACCTTTCCAACGGTTTTGCGAATAGAAATCTTGCCTGTATCCTTGAAATAAGCAATACCTGCACTGTCGTATCCACGATACTCTAACGCTGCGAGTCCTTCCGTCAAAATCTTCTGTGCCTCTAAACGGCCTGTAAATCCTATAATTCCACACATAGTGTTAGATCTCCTTTTCGATATATAATTTTAAATGTACAAATACGTAACTGTTCTGTACTGAATAGCTACTTGATTTTTATGGTTCTCTCGCTTTGTTTTGATGTCTCCATCATATTTGGCTTGAGATGCGCATCCATATATGCGTCCAGGCATCCGCCGAATTTTCGATAACCTGAAACCTCGTTAACCGGCATCATTTTTACGTACCTGCCGGTGCATGGCGCTAAAGTTTTTAACTTTTCGAAATCCAATTCCTCCACTTTCATCGGACGGTGTTATTCTATCATAAACCAAAAGTACCTACAACAGTAAAAAGTGCTGAAATTTTCGTAAATGTTGGGGTAAATATATAATATGCGACTATATATCGGATTATAATCAAAATCTATTCTCCGGATCAATTATTGATATTATCGATACTCAATGTAACAAAATGGTCCGGCATATTTGCCGGACCGTGTTTTATTGCGGTATTGAAAATCCCGCTGCCATCATCTGTTTCTTAAATTCATCAATATACAGATTTAATTTCTGTGCACCTCTTGCAGTACTATAGTCTCCACACTGCACCGAGTCAAAAACTTCGGTTTTTCTTCCCTGTTCAATGCCCTGCTCAATACCTTCTTCTCACTGTTCTTCCCATGCTTTACACATATCAATCACCTCTTCCTTGCCATCGGTTTGTATATTCATACCTGCAAATAAATTTATTGCCTCTACAGTTTCTCTGTCCATATTCTTAAATTGTTCATCTTCCTGCAAAACAGCCTGTAATCTATTCTTATCCGAGGCATTCTGCAATACCTCAAATAGCTGTTTAAGCTGTGTCCTGAATTTTGTGAAATCCATTATGCTCTTAGGCTCCAGTAAATTAATCTTGTAATCCGAAATGAATGATAATAATTCTTCATCAATGTCTTCAAGCATATCAGTCAATTTTCTAGGTCCATTCCATTCTTTTACACATAACTAAACAGTAATGGTAATTACCGGTATCAACCTGTCATTTGCGGTAAATCCGGAAAGAAATTCATCTGGTGTTTCGGTATCATGCTCACGACGATGTTTCTTCGCTACTTCTCTTACTTGTTTGCCATACGCAAGTGCATCATAGATCATGTTTTTGACAGGCATAGCATAATGAATATCTGATTGATTTTCCATCCCCACAAGAAAGATATATGTCTTTCCCGTATATTTAACATGGATATTTTTAAAAAAAATCTCTCCACTTTTGCACTGATATCATATTAAGACTGAGTCCTAATGCTGTCAGTACCTCCGTAGTATCTCTCTCCTCGAGATTTTCAGCTTTGATAACACACCTGCCACCATACAATACATAGTTGCAAAAATCTGCAAACCGCTCATTGTCTGCAAAATACTCTTTTGCTTTTGAGTCTTTTGTACCCAATTTTCTCCTCCTATTCAGTTATGTGAGCAGATAATTGGATTATATCAATCACAAAGGCAGCTATATCATTATCTAAAGGCTTCTTCCCCACAAATACATTTACTCCTACAGCGTCATTTGCATCTGACATATCCATTTTCCTGCTATTAATTGATAACATAAAGCATTGAAAATTTTCCATGTCTTTGTAGAATGAATGCGAAGTGGTCTGCCCTCTTCAAAGTGATATGCACCTATGTAAATCTGTAATGTGGTGCCATATAAATAGAAATATAATGCTTTGAAATGATTGTAACATCTGGCAATCGTTTTGTCATCTTTAATTTTTATTATTTTACATTTAAATATATCATTTCTGCACTTTTACTAAAGAGTTTCATTGTTGCTCACATATTGATGAATACTCATCTACAGCTTCACGAAATTGTTCTGAAAGTTCCATTACATTTTTACCCTCATACGATATCAATGAACGTATATTCATTATTTTTCCGAAGAAAACAGCTTCCTCTTCTGAAAATTCAACACTTCCTAAATATCCTTTATATTCCATATTGTTATTCATGTTCGATTCTCCATTTCCTATGACATTCTTATCAAAGGCTTATATGTATTCTTTTCGTACATCAAAAATGTTAGTAGTGTATAAAAAAATATCCTCTACTTTTGCCATCATAATATATGAGATCAATTGTAGGGGATATTTTCTTTAATACTTATCTATTGTATAATACTTCGCTATCAAAACTTGAAAATATTTACTCTTTAGTATAAGTATGCAAATCATTAATAGTAACTATGTTCTATACTTTTATGGTAAATCCATCCAAGATATTTCCGAGCACTCTGCTATATATTCATTATATTCTGATTCTGTTAAGTTCTCTGTGCCACAATAATACTCCTTTTCACTTGTGTCAGAATTAATTCCAAAACCTATTATAAAATCATTATCTAAAATACCATTCTTAATAACATCATATGAAATTGAATCGCAAGCAATACCATTACTATAGTTTTGATATTGGCTATATACAATTGCATGATATTTTTCAGAGTATTTAATTTTTCCATAGGCAGATAGCACACTAATTTGTTGTGGTTCATCTGAATCATAATTCATTGCCGGTATTAATGAAATTTGTTGTGTATTTGAATTGAAGGAAAAAATAGCTAAATCCTCCCATAAATCTTCACTTCCGTATATTAATAATTCATCTGTTCCATCTCCATCTATATCCATAACTGAATATTGTTTTGGAATGCCAAATGTCCAAGAATCCGCTATATAATTTTTGTATTCTCTATTTTTAAGAAACTCGTCATATACTCCAGCATTAGATGAAATATTATCATTATCTGATTGCGGAATATAATCTGAAAAGAGTGTAATTGAATAGCCAATAATATTATTTTCGAATTCTTTTCTTTTATTCATAGCCTCTTCTTCTGATATGTTTTTCATTTTGTCTAAATCATAATCATATGAATCTGTATAATAATTACCTGTAGCATAATACCATGGCGAATTTGGATTATAATATCCATCAAAAACAATCGACTCAATTGGTACTAGTACTTTATTTTTCTCGTCTATTTTACACTCTTCTTCAAAATTATTATACGCCCCACCAGAACCATATCTGTATATCTTTCCGTTTTTAGATAAGTTAATTCCAAATCTTTCATATGTTGTATCAAGATAGACAACTTTATCATCTACGTATGTATACAAATCAATGATTACTCCATCTGATTGTGAGTCATTGTCTCCAATAAGTAATTCCGGTATTCCATTCCCATCGATATCCAAAAGTGCATACCCTACGCTACTTAAAGATTTATAGTCCGAATAATTCCCACTCAACAAAATACTGACGTTATCATTTTCCGTCCAATTCTGATTTTTAATCTTATAATAGTACATATCTAAAATATCTTTGTATAATTCTTCCCCATCTTTAGATGTTCCTAGGCAATTTATCAAAGAACTATCATCATACTCGCCCAAATACTGTTCATTGTTTTCCGGCAGGATCCATAGCATCCATACTTATTTGTTTTATCCGCATTTTTTAGCTTAATCAAATACTCTGCAATTTCCTGATTTACCATCTTCTGAGTACTTGCATATGTAGGATTATTTTTCTTTGTTTTTTCAGTTAATGAACCTACTGCTGCATCCCTTGTTATATAACAGCTTTTAAGATATGCATAACAATATTGTGAAAGTTCATACAAATTTTCCGGTGTTATGTTCTTAGCATCTCCAAACACATCATTGCGTCTGTTTATATATGCACAAAAAGTGTCTGACTGTACGACTCCGGCATACATACTCTGTAAAAAACAGTCCGTATTACTTAGACTATCTTTGACAAGAGGAATTGCTCCTTTAGCAATATCCCATGCTAACAAATACAGCTTAGAATCCATATCCAGTATTGTAGTTGATATATCTATGGTATCTGTAAATAAGTCTGTCATGTTATTCATCAGATAATTGTACGCAGAATATGCAACAATATCTGTTTCCAGCGTCTTTTTGTATTCTTCCATGCTATCTTTCATAGCCTTAGACATAACACAGCTTGAATCAGCATTTTGATAAATGTATCTAAAGATTTTACTGCAAATTCATCCTGATTTTTAAATTCACTGGCATATCCAACAACTTCTGATATCTTATAAAACACATCCAAAAAACTGGTTGCATCCTTAAATTTCTCTGAAGCCATAAAAAATGGATCTGTCACATCAGAGAAAAAATCTGATGTATTACACATTTTGTCAAGTTCCTGATATGATTTGTTAAATTTCGCAACAGATGTGCCATTTTCTACAACAATCTTTTTCTTTAAAGCTGCTGTTTTTTCAGATAAATCTCCAATATTATCATCTAAAATATCGTCAACTGTTTTTATTGATTTTGTAACCCAGTTATCCCCATTAAAAGGTTTCATTTTCTCTTTCATTGCTTCTACATTAAGAGTTAATTCTTCATCTGAGTATGTACAAAACATTCTGGCAAAGCTTTCTGCATATTTTCGGTCATAGCTATCCATTTTAAGATTAAAGCTATCTATTAATTGTAACCATGATGCTCCATCTTTATCCAGAATACCACTAAATACCTGCACAAAATACGCCCCTGTCCCCATGGCAAATATTGAGCCATCAGAAGCCCCGGCATCACTTTTCCAATCAAATAAATATCTATCGTTATTTTTTAATATATCCATATAGATATCTATGATATTCTTTTGTGGCATTTCAATGTGTACCTGATTATCCAGCACAACATCAGAACTATTTAACAGTAAAAGACTAAATTCAAATGGAATCCACACACCGTCCGAATTTTTAACAATCTTAAATGGAGCTTCATAATCAACCATTTTATTAAATAACATATGTCTTACTTTTGTACTGTCATAGTAAAAAGCAGTAAGACCATATGGAACTGTATTACTAAAACTTTTATTATAAATTGCTACATATTCATTTCCAACTTCAACCTGATACCCAAGTCTGTCTCCCAACTGTTCTGCATCTACATAAAAGTGATCTTCTGTCACCATAGCCTTAAGATTTCTGTTGTTCCAAGGTTATCAGAAAACTCAACAGAAAGAGTATTATAAGATATATCTGTTATTTCTGTAGCCAATACCGTATGTGCAGATGACATCAGCATAATTGCACAAAGAAAAAAACTAATTACTCTCTTCATTATTATCCTCCTCACTTATCTCATTCTGCACATCCTGAATCAGTTCCTGATACGCTGTAACCATATTTCCTGTCAATGCATTAATAAATTCTTCTGTATCATATTCTGCCGAAAATTTTTCATTCTCATATGTATACGAAACATCCACTTCATTAGTAACCATCTTGGCATCGGATATATAGTCATCCATAAAAGAATCTATATTTTCTTCAGTAACATTACCAGCTTTCATATCAGAAAATAAATTCGATAAGTCTGGAGCTGTGATTTTGTAGGTAATAGCATCCTTACCTACCTTTTTGACTTCAATAGTATCGTGCTTTATTATTTTAGACATCAGACCATTTCCTTGTTCGGTATCTGTCTCAAAGAAATCTGCAAGTTCTTCATCCTCTGCAAGTTCATCAGTTCCATTAATGATAAAATCCAGTTCTGATATATCATTATTTTCAACTGCATCCACTATGTTATTTGCCTGTTTTTCGATTTTTTTATCTGTGCCACAGGCTGTAAGCAATACAGAAACCATCAAAATTGTGTAAAGTTTTATTTTCTTCATCTTATCTATTCCTTTATTTGTAAAAAGTGATTCACAGAACATTACACCTTATCATGAATCACTTTTTGATATTTATCTATATCTAATTATTTTATTTTTTGCTGCAAATCTATAAATATCATATTTATCGCCATTTTGTCTAGCTATATATAATGCATCAGTACCAGATATAACGGTATCATCAAATATATTTAGGGATTATAATTTTCCATACTCTAGCGCTATTGTTCTTTGGTGCTATAACATCATAAACATGTTCTGATTGTTCTTTCTCAACAACCGCACCACATTTACCGCAAAAATTAGCTCCATTTTCTATTTTTCACCACAATTACCGCAATAGCCCATTTTTAATTTTCTCCAATTCTGTTATAGTCATATTATTACTCATTTACAGCTTTACCATATGAATTTGCCAAAATATCTTTTGCGAGTCTTCGGAAGCTTCAACATCAAAACTTTCTCCCGATAAAAGTTCCACAGCTAAAACTCGTTTATTTAGTACATCATTTTCGTTTAGCGTGTCATATGAATGTCCACTTACAGTTCCAGAATTCTCATCTATTTCATATACTGAATAAGAGCCTCCACCATTTCCACCCCCATAATCATGAAAAGCCGCAAATATCAATTTCGAATCCTCATAAAAAAACTTTATCTTACTCGCCGGAATAGCACTTGGCTCATACGTATATCCCCAATCACCTAATTCAGCATACACATTATCTATGATTTCTTTTTGATTCTCGTCTAAATCATTATAGGTATAATTTTTATCACTCCCATTTGATTCATTGTTTGTAAAAGAACATCCAACTAGAAAAAGCATAGTACTTAGAGTAAATATTATAGTTATTATCTTCTTATTCATCTTACGCCTCTCAAAGATATTATTTCTTATTATTTTTTCTTATTAATCTTCCATAGACTGAGCCAATAATAAATAAAACAGCTGCCAAAATAATCAACACTACAAATGCATCCGTACTAACTGTATAGTAAGCTACAAATGCAAATATAGCACATATTATTCCTAAAACTGTAAAACCTATATCCGCGAGTAAAGAAGTTTTCATAATTTCATTTTGATTTCCCAACTCTGTCTTACAGCCACAATTTGGACACACTTGTGCCGAATCACTTATTTCTTTTCCACATTCTGGACATCTTATTAAAGCCATATTAATACCTACCTTTCTTTATAATCCTGTGACATCTTTCCTACATAAATTATAGTACAAATATTTACTAAATTCAATAGTAAACATCTTTATTATGTTAAGTTATATGTACATGTACGGAGGGGGAATATGGATTACATTCAACGAATGCGCAATCTACGGGAAGATAGCGATAAAACCCAACAGCAAATAGCCGATTATCTGGGTACATCCCAGACAATGTATGCCAGATATGAGCGCGGAGCAAATGAACTACCGATTCACCATTTGCTTGCTTTATGTAAATACTATAATGTGTCCGCTGACTATATATTAGGGCTTTCTAATATCAAACAAATTTCCAAATAAAACATCCGAGTCAAATCCTTTGCGATTTACACACGGATGTTTTTTATTAAGAAAATTACTTATTTCCCCAAAAAACTCTTTATATTTATAAGATTACGCTATATTTATGCACAAAAAAAACACAGCACTGCGATAAACAGTACTGTGTTTAAATGTATTAGTAATGTAATTTTATTGCATTATTATGCGATTATGCGTCAGCATTTGCCTCTTTAAGAGCTGCTGTAAGCTGAGGAACGATCTTCTTTAAATCTCCTACTAAGCCGTAATCAGCTACATCGAAGATTGGAGCATCCTCGTCCTTGTTGATGGCGATGATGAGATCAGACTCCTCCATACCTGCTACGTGCTGGATGGCTCCTGAGATACCGATTGCGAAGTAAATCTGTGGACGTACAGTCTTTCCTGTCTGTCCTACCTGATAATCCTGTGCTAACCAGCCGTTCTCTACTGCTGCACGAGAGCATGATACCATACCACCCTTGAAGCATGAAGCAAGGTCACGAAGCATCTCGAAGTTCTCAGCGCTTCCAACTCCACGTCCGCCTGATACAAGTACCTTAGCGTCCATGATGTTCTCTACGTTGCCAACTGCCTTAACGATATCCATGATCTCAACATAACGGTTGTTCTCCTCGAGTGCAGGATTGTACTCGATAACCTCTGCTGCTCTGCCAGCCTCTTTAGGAAGCTTCTGCATAACACCAGGACGAACTGTTGCCATCTGTGGACGGTTGTCAGGACAAGCGATTGTTGCGATTGTGTTTCCACCGAATGCAGGACGTGTCATGAGAAGCTGGTTGTGCTTCTGCTCCTGTCCAGGCATAGCATTGATTGGGAAATCACCAATCTCAAGCTTTGTACAGTCAGCTGTAAGACCTGTCTTAACTCTTGCTGAAACTGTTGGTCCGAGGTCACGTCCGATAGCTGTTGCACCAACTAACATGATCTCCGGCTTGTACTCGTTGATTACTGATACAAGAGCCTGTGCGTATGGCTCTGTTCTGTATGTCTCAAGTGCAGGATTGTCTACAACGATTACCTTGTCTGCGCCGTACTCACCGAGCTCTGTTGCAAGAGCCTTTACGTTAGATCCAAGAAGTACTGCAGTAACCTCTGTATTTAAATCTGCTGCTAACTCTTTAGCTTTACCGACTAACTCAAAGGCGATGTCGCTAAGCTTATTGTCTACCTGCTGTGCGTAGATATATACGCCCTTATATTCTTCTAAACCCATTTTTGGTTCCTCCATACTAGATGATATGTTTCTCTTTGAATTTCTCCATGAGATAGTTTACTGACTCTGTTGGATCAAGGTTAACCTTTTCTCCAGCTCCCTTAGGTACCTTGTCAGATGCCTTAGCAATCTTTGTAGGTGATCCCTTAAGTCCAAGATCTGAATCGTCAACATCCTTAAGGTCAGCTCTGCCCCAGACAGTTACCTCTTTGTCAAATGCATCGAAGATTCCGCCCGGTGTCATATATCTAGGCTCATTTAACTCTGAAAGAGCTGTGATAAGACAAGGCATCTTAGCCTTAACTACGTGATATCTGTCCTCGTACTGACGCTTAACGACTACAGAATCTCCCTCAACCTTGATATCCTCTGCGTATGAGATTACAGGAAGTCCAAGATGAACTGCGATCTGTGGTCCAACCTGTGCTGTATCTCCATCGATAGCCTGACGGCCTGTGATGATTAAATCATAATCGAGATTTCTTAATGCACCTGCAATTGTAGTAGATGTAGCCCATGTATCAGCTCCACCAAGTACTCTGTCTGTTACTAAAACTGCATCATCAGCGCCCATAGCCATTGCCTCACGAAGGATTGCATCAGCCTTTGGAAGTCCCATTGTAAGGACTGTAACCTTTGCGCCTGTCTCGTCTTTGATTCTAAGTGCTGCCTCAAGACCAGCCTTGTCATCTGGATTCATGATTGCAAGCATTGAAGCTCTATCAAGTGTTCCGTCAGGATTGAATTTTACTCCACCCTTTGTATCAGGAACCTGTTTAATACATACTACGATATTCATGTATTTGTTCTCCTTTATTTATTCTAAGTAGCTCTACAGTTATGATAGCTCTCTTAACTATCTGAGTAATGAGCCTGAAATAACCATACGCTGAACCTCTGAAGTTCCCTCGTAGATCTCTGTAATCTTAGCATCACGCATCATACGCTCTACATCGTACTCACGGATATATCCGTATCCACCGAATAACTGAACGCACTCTGTTGTAACAGCCATAGCTGTCTCTGCTGCGAATAATTTAGCCTTTGCTGCATCTACTGAGTAAGAAACCTTAGGGTTCTTAGCAAACTCTGCCTTCTTCATAGCTGCTGCGTATACAAGATACTTAGCTGCATCGATACGTGTAGCCATATCTGCAAGCTTGAACTGTGTATTCTGCTGCTGTGCGATTGAACGGCCGAACTGCTTTCTTTCCTTTGTGTACTCGATAGTTCTCTCTAATGCGCCCTCTGCAATACCAAGTGCCTGAGCAGCGATTCCGATACGTCCACCATCAAGTGTATGCATAGCGATTGGGAAACCTCTTCCCTCTTTTCCAAGTAATGCATCCTTTGGAATACGTGCATCCTCGAAGATAAGCTCGTATGTAGATGATCCGCGGATACCCATCTTCTTCTCTTTTGTTCCGAATGAGAATCCAGGTGTTCCCTTGTCTACGATGAATGCAGAGAAGTTCTTCTTCTTGCGTCCACGCTTGTCCTCTGTGATGCTTGTAATAGCGATGATGATGTAAACATCAGCAACCTTACCGTTTGTGATGAAGCACTTAGATCCGTTAAGAACCCACTCGTCTCCGTCTAAAACGGCCTTTGTCTGACATCCCTGTGCATCTGTACCAGCGCCCGGCTCAGTAAGACCGAAAGCACCGATCTTCTTGCCTGAAGCAAGGTCAGGAACATATTTTTTCTTCTGCTCCTCTGTACCGAATGTCATAATAGGATCGATACAAAGTGATGTATGAGCAGATACAATAACGCCTGTTGTACCACAAACCTTTGATAATTCTTCTACACACATAACGTATGTAAGTGGATCACAGCCCTGTCCGCCGTACTCCTTTGGTACAGGAATGCCCATGAATCCATATTTTCCCATCTTAGCAACTGTCTCTGCTGGGAATACCTCTGTCTCGTCAGTCTCCTGTGCAAGAGGTTTAACTTCTGTCTCTGCGAACTGTTTGAAAAGGTCGCGAGCCATCTCATGTTTCTGATCTAAAGTGAAATCCATGATTTATTCTCCTTGAAATTTATAATTTGTTTTCAATTTATCCGAAATAAAGCCAACGAATGGCTTTATTGCTCCTACTGTGCGTCTACAGGTGTCTTTGTGCGGTCTGCATTGTAAACGTAGAATCCCTTGCCGCTCTTGCATCCAAGGTTTCCGCCTCTTACCATCTTGCGAAGGAGTGGGCATGCACGATACTTGCTGTCACCTGTCTCATTGTAAAGAACGTCCATGATTGCAAGGCAGATATCAAGTCCGATGAAATCTCCAAGCTCTAATGGTCCCATTGGATGGTTAGCACCAAGCTTCATAGCTGCATCGATTCCGGCGATATCTGAAACGCCCTCCATCTTGATGAAAGCAGCCTCGTTGATCATTGGGATAAGGATACGGTTTACTACGAAACCAGCAGCCTCGTTAACCTGTACAGGTGTCTTGCCAATCTCCTCTGCAATCTTCTTGATTGCATCAACTGTCTCAACAGGTGTGTTAACACCTGCGATAACCTCTACTAACTTCATACGGTCAGCAGGGTTAAAGAAGTGCATACCGATTAATGGACGTGTAAGTCCGTTTCCAATCTCTGTGATTGAAAGTGATGATGTATTTGAAGCGAAAATACACTCTGGCTTAGCAATCTTGTCTAACTCAGCGAATGTAGTTTTCTTAACCTGCATATCCTCGAAAGCAGCCTCAACGATGAGGTCACAATCCTTGCAGAGATCTTCTTTTAAACCAGGAGTGATGCTTGCAAGAATGCCGTCAACCTTCTCCTGTGTCATTTTCTCTTTTGCTACAAGTCTTGCATATCCTTTTGCAATCTTGTCTTTTCCGCCTTCAGCCCACTCCTGCTTAATATCGCAGAGTGCTACCTCGTATCCATCTACCTGTGCGAATGCTTTTGCGATTCCCTGGCCCATTGTACCAGCACCGATAATTCCAACCTTCATTTTAATTCCTCCTAAAATATATTATGGTGCAAAAGCTTTAAGTGCTAAGCCTCTGCAGCATAACTTAATCATATATATAAACTGATGTGAATAAACTAATTCACACTACAAGGGGATGCACCTGCATCCCCTCATATATCTATTGGCAAAGAAAATTAGTACTTCTCAACGATAGTAGAACATCCCATTCCACCACCGATACAAAGTGTTGCAAGACCTCTGTTAGATCCTCTCTTCTGCATCTCATGTAATAATGTAACAAGGATACGGCAGCCTGAAGCTCCTACAGGATGTCCGAGTGCGATAGCACCACCGTTTACATTTACCTTGCTCATATCGAAACCAAGATCTCTTGCTACAGCGATTGACTGTGCAGCAAATGCCTCGTTTGCCTCGATAAGATCGAAATCATCAATTGTAAGACCTGTCTTTGCAAGAACCTTCTTTGTAGAAGCTACCGGTCCAACACCCATGATCTCAGGCTCAACTCCGCCAAGTGCTCCTGCTACCCATGTAGCTAATGGCTTAACACCGAGCTCCTTAGCTTTCTCTTCGCTCATTACAACTACTGCTGCAGCACCATCATTGATTCCTGATGCGTTACCGGCTGTAACAAGTCCGCCCTCTTTACCTGAGCAGCAACGAAGCTTAGAAAGAGTCTCTACTGTTGTTCCGGCACGAGGTCCCTCGTCCTTTTTGAACTCAACGATTTCTTTCTTAACCTTAACAGGTACAGGAACGATCTCATCATCGAACTTGCCTGCTGCGATAGCTGCCTCACACTTCTGCTGTGAGTTTGCTGAGAACTCATCAAGCTCTTCACGAGTGATGCCGTATTTATCACATACATTCTCAGCTGTGATCATCATATGATAGTGGTTGAATGCATCTGTAAGAGCATCGTTAACCATTGTATCGATGATTGTTGCATTGTTCATTCTGTATCCGAAACGTGCCTTTGTCATAGCGTAAGGAGCCATTGACATGTTCTCCATACCACCGGCAACAACGATATCAGCCTCACCGGCCTTGATCATTGTAGCAGCGTCGTTTACGCACTTAAGACCTGATCCACAAACAACATTGATTGTGATAGCTGGAACCTCGATTGGAAGTCCTGCCTTGATAGAAGCCTGACGAGCTACGTTCTGTCCCTGAGCTGCCTGGATAACACAACCCATCTTAACCTCGTCAACCATCTCAGGAGCAACACCTGCACGGTTTAAAGCCTCCTTAATTACGATTGCACCTAAATCTGCGGCTGGAGTATTGCTTAATGCTCCGCCCATTTTGCCGATTGCTGTACGGCAAGCACTTGCGATTACAACTTTCTTTGCCATTATATTATCTCCTTTAAATTGTATTGCACATCCGTGCTGTTAATTTTTTAACAAAGTTATTATACTACAAATTTATGTAAAAATCAATTGGTTTTGTTAATAATTTGTCAAATTTCTATTAAACTTTGCATATTTTTCACGCGTATTACTTATACTATTCCGTCAGATTAACAAAAACCGATGCTATTATAACCTGCGGCATGCATACAGGCATAACACATTATATTTTTCATTTTATAAAAAATCCCCGGGCAGCATATCCGCTATACTGTCCGGGGATAAAATATATTCTATATACTTTTAAAGATTCTTAACTGTTGCAATGTCAACCGGTGTCTTCTTGTCAGAAGCAGTCTCTAATGCATGTGCAAGTGCATTGGCTGTATCCATGGCTGTGATACAATAAACACCTGTCTCGATTGCATTTCTCCTGATAAGGAATCCGTCTCTTGTCTTGTCTCCGTTACCCTGTGTAGGTGTATCGATTACAAGGTCTATCTTGTGTCCGAGGATAAGATCCATGACGTTTGGAGACTCCTGTGATATCTTGTTTACGCGAAGAGCATTTACTCCGTGCTCCTGTAAGTACTTTGCAGTACTTCTTGTAGCATAAATCTTGTATCCAAGCTTCTCAAAACGCTTTGCAACACCTACTGCCTCAGGCTTGTCAGCATCCTTTACAGTCATAATCATCTGCTTATACTTAGGAAGCTCGACTCCCGCACCCTCAAATGCCTTGTAAAGCGCACCATTGAAGGTCTTGTCTATTCCAAGACACTCTCCTGTTGACTTCATCTCAGGTCCGAGTGAAATCTCAGCGCCACGCAGCTTCTCGAATGAGAATACCGGCATCTTGATTGCAATGTAATCGGCTGTCGGAGCAAGTCCAGGTGTGTAGCCCATGCCCTTTATTGTCTCACCCATGATGATTCTTGCTGCGAGGTCTACGATTGGAATACCTGTAACCTTGCTGATGTATGGTACTGTTCTTGAAGAACGTGGGTTTACCTCGATAACATAGATGTTGTCATCCATGTCGATAAACTGGATATTAATCATACCAACAACATGGAGTGCCTGTGCAAGTCTCTTTGTATACTCAACCAGAGTCTCTTTTGCTTTTTCTGAGATAGTATGTGCAGGGTAAACTGAGATGGAGTCTCCTGAGTGTACTCCTGTACGCTCGATGTGCTCCATGATACCCGGAATCAGGATATCTGTACCGTCACAGATTGCATCAACCTCAATTTCCTTACCCATAAGGTACTTATCTACAAGGATTGGATGATCCTGTGTGATTGTGTTGATGATGCCGATAAACTCTTCGATTTCATCATCATTCCATGCAATCTTCATACCCTGTCCGCCAAGCACGTATGAAGGACGGACAAGTACAGGGTAACCGATCTCGTTTGCTACCTTCTTTGCCTCCTCAGCTGTAAATACTGTACCACCTGCTGCTCTTGGGATACCTGTCTTCTGAAGAATCTCGTCGAAGAGCTCTCTGTCCTCGGCTGCGTCTACATCCTCAGCCTTTGTTCCAAGTATCTTGACACCCATCTTCATAAGTGCCTCTGTAAGCTTGATGGCGGTCTGTCCACCGAACTGTACAACAGCTCCGTCAGGCTTTTCAATATTAACGATGCTCTCAACATCCTCGGCTGTGAGTGGCTCAAAATAGAGCTTGTCAGCAATATCAAAGTCAGTTGAAACGGTCTCAGGGTTGTTGTTTACGATGATTGTCTCCCAGCCTTCCTTGGCAAACGCCCATGTACAGTGAACTGAACAGTAATCAAACTCAACACCCTGTCCGATACGGATAGGTCCTGAACCAAGTACAAGCACCTTTTTCTGTGGATTTGTCTCTGCCGCCTCATTCTCGCTACCGAATACTGAGTAGTAGTATGGTGTCTCTGCTTCAAACTCTGCGGCACAGGTATCAACCATCTTGTAGGCTGCCACAATGCCGTTGTCGTAACGCATCTTCTTGATATCAGCCTCATCAATATCTGTAAGCTGTGAGATAACATTGTCAGGGAACTCGATACGTTTTGCCTCTTTTAACAAGTCAACTGTAAGCTCCTCTGTCTTTAAACGGTTCTCCATCTCAACAAGTATTGCGATTTTATCGATAAACCAAAGATCTATCTTAGTAATCTCGTGGATATGCTCGTATTTAACTCCACGGCGGAGCGCCTCTGCGATAACCCAGATACGTCTGTCATCAACAACTGCAAGCTGTTTCTCAAGCTCATCATCTGTAAGACCTGTAAGTCATAAGACATAAGCGAGTCAACATGCTGCTCGAGAGATCTGATAGCTTCATAAGGGCACCCTCGAAGTTGTTGCAGATACTCATTACCTCTCCGGTAGCCTTCATCTGAGTGGTAAGTGTACGCTTTGCTGTGAGGAACTTGTCGAACGGAAGTCTTGGGATCTTGACTACACAGTAATCAAGCATTGGCTCAAAGCTTGCGTATGTCTTCTGTGTGATAGCGTTCTTGATCTCATCGAGGTGATAGCCGAGTGCAATCTTGGCTGTAACCTTGGCGATAGGATATCCTGTAGCCTTTGATGCGAGTGCTGATGAACGTGAAACTCGTGGGTTTACCTCGATAACACAGTACTCGAATGAGTCAGGATTGAGGGCATACTGTACGTTACAGCCTCCTGTAATCTGAAGCTCGTTGATGATATTGAGCGCTGATGTACGAAGCATCTGATACTCTTTATCTCCAAGTGTCTGCGAAGGTGCTACTACGATTGAATCTCCTGTATGCACACCGACAGGGTCGATATTTTCCATGTTACATACTGTGATGCAGTTGCCGTTGGCATCACGCATTACCTCGTACTCGATTTCCTTCCATCCTGCGATACATCTCTCTACAAGAACCTCTCCGACACGTGACAGACGAAGTCCATTTGAAAGTATGTCTATAAGCTCCTGCTCATCGTGAGCAATTCCACCGCCGGAACCGCCGAGTGTAAATGCAGGACGAAGAACTACAGGGTAACCAATCTTGTTGGTAAATGCAATACCGTCCTCGATATTCTTTACAACCTGTGAAGCCGCGATTGGTTCACCGATTTTCTCCATGGTATCCTTGAAGGCCTGACGGTCCTCAGCCTTGAAGATGGTCTCTGCTGTTGTTCCGATAAGCTTTACTCCCTGCTCATCAAGGAAGCCGCACTCAGCGAGCTCCATGCCGAGATTGAGTCCTGCCTGTCCACCGAGTGTAGGAAGGATGCTGTCAGGCTTTTCTTTTATGATAATCTCTTTTAATGACTCAAGAGTAAGTGGTTCGATATATACCTGATCCGCAATCTGCTTATCAGTCATGATAGTTGCCGGGTTTGAGTTTACCAGACATACCTCAATGCCCTCCTCTTTTAAGGAACGGCAGGCCTGTGTTCCTGCATAGTCAAACTCTGCGGCCTGTCCGATTACGATTGGACCGGAACCGATAACTAATACTTTTTTAATATCATTATTTCTTGGCATTACTGGTTACCTCCCATCATGTTAATAAAGCGGTCAAAAAGATATGCTGAATCCTGTGGTCCAGGGCATGCCTCCGGATGGAACTGAACTGTGAAGATATTCTTGTTCACATACTTAAGTCCCTCATTAGTGCCGTCGTTGACATTTATAAATGCAGGCTCAGCCACATTAGGGTCAAGCTTATCTGTGTCAACCACATATCCATGGTTCTGGGAAGAAATATAAACACGGCCTGTTGCAAGATCCTTAACCGGATGGTTTCCACCTCTGTGTCCGTACTTCATCTTGTGTGTATCTGCGCCTGTTGCAAGTGCCATGAGCTGATGTCCGAGGCAGATTGCAAAAATCGGCACATTGCTGTCATAAAGCTTCTTTATTTCCTTTATAATATCTACACACTCCTTTGGATCTCCAGGTCCGTTTGAGAGCATGATTCCGTCAGGATTGTCACCAAGTATCTCTTCAGCGGTTGTGTGTGCAGGGTAAGTTGTAACTTCACAGCCTCTTTCATTGAGTGATTTGGCGATGTTGTTTTTGGCACCGAAATCCATGAGGGCAACCCTCTTTCCTTGGCCCTTTAAAACCTTTTTCTCAGTGCATGTGACCTTGTCAACCACATTGCCTGTAGTATATGCCTTGAGCTTTGGAATAATCTCATCGAGATTGTAATTCTCATTTGTGGTAATCATTCCGTTCATAGTACCCTTTTCCCTGAGAATCTTTGTAAGCGCACGTGTATCAATGCCGGCCACTCCCGGAATATCGTTTTTCTCGAGGAAATCCTGTATAGTACCCTCGCAGCGGAAATTACTTGGCATACGTGACAGCTCTCTTACTATATATCCATCCGGCCATGGTCTTTCTGACTCCATATCCGGTGTGATTCCATAATTTCCGATAAGTGGATAAGTCATTACAACAGCCTGTCCTGCATAGGAAGGATCTGTAAGTACCTCCAGATATCCTGTCATTGATGTGTTAAATACTATCTCACTAATGACTTCCCTTGTTGAACCAATGCTGGTTCCGGTAAATACATTACCATCTTCAAGAATTAAAAATGCTTTCATCTTTACCCTGCCCTTTCGTGTTATACTTTGTAACCATAAGCTTCTTAGCTGCAACTAACCTTATGTCTGCGCAAAAAAAAAGAGGGCGTCTCTTTTTTCTTATAAAGTGTAGTTGCATAGTATATCTGCTTAAATTGTAAAAAGTGTATCATAATACAGCCGATTTTTCAACTGTTTTTTGTTACATAAATATGCATATTTATGTATACAATATTAGTTACTGTTCACACCAAAGTATGACCGGCAACTATTGCAGCCCATTAAAACTGCATCTGAGCGTTACGGAGTAAGCCCCGCGCATACCGCATATATCAGTCCTGAAAAAAATACAAGGCATGTAAAGCCAACTGAAATTGCAATAAAAGTCTTATCAGCTATATGTCGCGGTGTATACTCCACCTGATATATGCTTTTTGCTGTCATAGGAACGTACATATCGCCTTGTCCATTGCAAAAGCCTCCCTGATATGCACTCTTAAAGCCCACACGACTGAAGTAGTCTGCCGTGTATGCCGGCATTGCATTTACAGACACCTGCATGAGCTTAAGCTGCATGCGCGCATATATCCTGACTCTCTCCAGAAGCTTTTTGCCAATTCCACGTCTTAAATACTGCGGATGCACATACAGCATGGTGATATGCCCCTCGTTTGTCATGCCGCACACTCCGCACAGCACATTGCTATCAAACGCACCAAATACTACAAGAACACCGGCCTTTCCTCGTCCGTCAGCCTGTCTGCATCCATATATTCATCAAAATATCGATGACAGTCCTGTGTCCGAAAGCAGCCTCTGATTGCGATATTGTATATACTTACCGCAAAGGCACATGCCCCTTTTATCTCTTCATTTGTAAGTTTTCTTATTTTCATCAGATAGTCTCCTCCACTATTCTGTCTTTAAGCCCGCTATAGCGTCTCTGCTGTGAGTTGTTTTGTATCATCTCATAAAATGTCTGTTCGTCACCCACTATGGTAACACATTTCTTTGCTCTTGTAACCGCCGTATAAAGCAAATTCCTGTTCATAAGCATTCTCGGGCCGCTCAAAAGAGGTATAACGACCGCCGGGTACTCACTTCCCTGCGACTTGTGTATAGTAACCGCGTATGCAAGTTCAAGCTCCTCCAAAAGCTTAAACGGATACTCCACCTTTCTGCCCTCGTCAAAGGATATGGTCATGGTCTCGGCAAAATCGTTGATTTCCTCAATGATACCTGTATCTCCATTGAAGATTCCCATGCCCTTATCCACACAAAGTCCGAATTTTGTCCTAATTTCCCACTCTATCTGATAGTTGTTCTTTATCTGCATCACCTTGTCGCCCTCGCGGAAAATCGTGCCCCTGTATTCTTTTTCGCGCTTGCTCTTGTCTGCCGGATTCATATACGCCTGCAATATACCGTTTAGACGTTCCACTCCGAGAAGTCCCTTTCTCATAGGCGTAAGCACCTGTATATCATACTCTGTAGCATTTACAAACTTAGGAAGCTTCTGCTTTATCAGCTGTAATGTAACATTTATTATCTTGTCGGCATCATATCTCTTTAGAAAAAAGAAATCCATGCTCTTATTATCTAACGATACCTCTTCTCCATTATTTATCTTGTGGGCGTTTACTATAATATCGCTCGTGCTCGCCTGACGAAAAATCTTTGTAAGCTTTACCGTGTGGAAGGCACCTGAATCAATAATATCCTTTAGCACGCTGCCCGGTCCCACGCTCGGAAGCTGGTTCACATCTCCTACAAGTATGAGTCTCGTACCTGCCACAACCGCTTTTAGCAATGAGTACATGAGTGATATATCAACCATCGACATCTCATCTATGATGATTACATCCGTCTCGAGCGGATTCCTTTCATTTCTCTCAAAGCCAGCTGCGCTTCCTGTGTCCATGCCGCCGTTTAACTCAAGCATACGGTGGATTGTGCGCGCCTCGTAGCCTGTCGTCTCACTCATGCGTTTTGCCGCACGGCCTGTCGGTGCAGCCAGAAAAATATCCATGCCCTCCAGTTCAAAATACTTGATAATAGTATTGATAGTGGTGGTTTTTCCTGTTCCGGGTCCTCCTGTAATGACTAAAAGGCCATTTCTGACTGCTTCCTTCACCGCCTCTACCTGATGCTCATCGAGCTCCATCTCTGTCTTTTTCTCTATATTTCTAATTGCAGCCTCTATCTCGATATCCGGCACATCATACGTCACATCAAGCTGCTTTAGCATGGCTGCCGTGTTTGCTCCATATAATAAAAGGTGTTAGCATAAATCTGGGTTATATCATCCTTTAGCTGCATGACAATCTTCCTGTCCATGGCCAGATTCATGTAATGTGCCTCAACCTGCGAGCTTTCCACTCCGAGCAGATATACAGCACGCCTCGTAAGTTCCTCCATCGGCAGATATGTGTGTCCGTCCATGGCAGCCTGCTGCAAAACATACTGTATACCGCTTTTTATTCTAAAATCAGAATCAGTCTTGATGCCAACCCGCGCCGCTATCTCATCTGCAGTTTTAAAACCAACTCCGTCGATATCATCCGCCATGCGGTACGGATTTTCCTTGAGCACGCTGTATATCTCTCCGCCATACTTATTATATATCTTCACAGCCAGATTCATATTGATGCCGTACTGCTGCAAAAAATCATGGCTTCCCTTAAGTCTCTTTTTGCATTGACCTGGTCCGCAATCTCCATAGCCTTTCTCTGGCTGATGCCCTTTACCTCAGCAAGCCTCTCCGGCTCTTCCTCTATGATGCGGAAGGTATCCTTCTTGAATCGCCTGACAATACGTGCTGCGAGTGCAAGTCCTATACCATGTATGGCTCCTGAGCCAGATACCTCTCAATAGCCATCTCATCCTCCGGCTCCTTCTCTTCAAAGCTTACTACCTTGAACTGTCTGCCATAGGTGGCATGCTCTGTATACTCACCGTGAGCCTCTATATTTTCACCCTCAGCAATGTCCGAAAAAGTACCCACACATGTGAGCTCCTCCTCGTTCACTACAAGAACAAGTACCGTATACCCGTTTTCTGCATTTCTGTATATTATATGATCAACGTATCCTGTGACTGTTTCGGTTTCCAATTGAATTTCTCCGTATCTGTGTGTTTTATTGCGTCTATCCAGAACCACCCCACGCACATTCGTAAAACCGCACGATACTCGTGCTTTCTCGCTGCTTCGCAGCTAATTTTACTCATATGTGTGGGGGTGGCTCTATTCGAGCCACCTTGAGAAGAAGAAAACCTGCTGCTTACATGCAAGCATGACGCATCAGCTTTTCTTCTTCTCAGTGGTTCTGAATAGTTTTATTTTTTTAATATTATACCCTAGAGCATGCGTATCTGCAATTACTAAGTTTGCACTAAAAAAGCCGGTAACCACATGCAAGCATGCCGAACCGGCTTTTTATTATCAATTATTATTATATATTGTAATTGCGCTTCATCTGCTCATAAAGCTGCTGTGTGATGTTTTCTCCGGACTTCTCCACTATCGTATCACTCATCTGCTCTATGACAGTGTCCATGAACATATCCTTGTACTGCGACATAGAGGAATCCTCATCATCACTCTTTAGTGTCATGGAATCCTTCATTTCCTTTATGACCTGCTCCACGAAATAAGACTCAAAATCCTTAAGTGTGCTCTTGAGCTCGTCCTCTGTAGAGTCTGATGAAAGATTTTTTACGTTATTCTTAAGCTTGTCTGCCACCGCAGACGTATTATTTGAGTTTGCAAGTGTTGATACTGCGCTTATATCCATATGCTACTATCTCCTCAAATTATTTGCTGTCTCAAGCATCGAATCCGCTGTTGTGATGGCCTTTGAATTGAGCTCGTAGGCACGCTGTGCCACAATGAGGTTAACCATCTCGTCTGCTACCTGCACATTTGATCCCTCAAGATATCCTGTCACAACCTTGCTGCTTTTCAGAGCAGGGTTTGCAGCTTCAAGCATCGGATTGCCCGAATTGGCTGTTGCTGCAAGCAGGCTCCCTGACTGTTTTTCAAGACCTGACGGATTATTGAACTGATACACAGCAATTCGCTGATTCAGATTAATATAATTGCCCTGTGCAGTCATATAACCTACCGCGCCATCCTCTCCAAAGCTCATCTTCTCAGCAGACACACCTGCCGGCACAGCTATGATATTACCGTTTGTATCCATGACAGGATTGCCCTGTGAATCAGTAAGTATAGTCTGTCCGTTTCCATACTGGCTCCATGTGAAGGCACCGTTTCTCGTGTAATAGGTCTGATTGTCAGTACCTCTCACTGCAAAAAAGCCATCGCCCTCCAAAGCAAAATCAGTAGGCCTCTCCGTAGAATTGAGCGGACCCTGAGTATAAGTGGATGTGGTTGCAGCCACACGGGTACCAAGCCCCACTTGCGCTCCTACCGGCTTTGCATCACCATTTCCGGATGTAGAACGGGTCTGTATCGTCTGATATAAAAGAGACTTAAACTCTGTCCTCTGACCCTTAAAGCCTGTCGTATTGACATTGGAAAGATTGTTTGCAATTGTATCTACATTTGTCTGCTCAGCACGCATACCTGTTGCGGCTGTGTAAAGTGCCCTCATCATATGGCATATCTCCTTATACTCTTCCTACATTGTTGACAGCCTTGTCTAATGTCTCATCAATAGATGTAATAACCTTCTGTCCGGCTTCATATGCACGCTGTATCGTAATCATATTGACCATCTCATTGACCACATTGACATTTGAAGTTTCTAAGGCTCCCTGTTCTATTTCGGCATCGGAAGCTATAATATTACCCCCGGCCGTCAGATTGTAGAGATTTTCACCATATTTTTCAATATAGTCATAATTATCCACATCGACAACGCCTATTGTGCCAACTAACTGATTGTTCTGTGTGATATATCCAAGTGAGTTTACCGAAAACTTCTCATTCGGGTCTACCTTTACCCAGTTTGCCTCACCGCTATCTCCACTCAATGCACCTGTCGCATTGAGCACATGGTCTCCGTCTGCTGTGACCAGATAACCGTCAGCATTGACCTTGAAAGCACCGTCTCTGGTATACTTTACACTTGTTTGGCCTGATTTGTCAGTAAATGCAACGGCAAAAAAGCCTTTTCCACCGATAGCCAAGTCTGTAGGATTGTCAGTCACCTTAAAGCTGCCCTCATCCCAGTCGGTATATGTCTCACCGAGATGCACTCCGTATGTCATGCTGCCCAGATTTTTGTGCAGTCCGTAGTTTGATGTATCCTTTATCTTTATAGCAAGTTCATTTTTAAATGAATGCGAGGTGGTTCCCTCTTTTTTAAATCCATAGGTATCGGAATTGGCCAGGTTGTTCGCAAGAACATCCATGCGCTTCATCTCATTAACCATACCGGTGTGAGCGGTGTATAAGCCTTTTACCATATTTTTGTCCTTTATAATCTGATTCTGTTGATAACGTTTATCTTTGATGCCTTGTCGGCAAAATCCTTCTCTGTCATGTCGCCTGTTGTGAATGCATACTCGCCGTCAACCACATCCTCAATGTAGTCTACATGTCCGAATACAGCCTCAACCTCGCTCTTTGGTGAGTCAGTTCTCACAAAGAAGCTGTTTACACTGTCATCATAGCTTACAAGTGTGAGCTTCTCAGGCTTCCAGTCGATATAAATATTTGTGTTCTGATGCTTTGTCATATCAACAACATCTGCCACTACAGCACTTGCTGTTGGAAGCTTTCCTGCTCCACTGCCGTAGAACATAGCATCTCCGAGCACATTTCCGCGTAAAAATACGCCGTTGAACACTCCATTTACTCCTGAGAGCGGATGTGTGTCATCTATCATATATGGTGCAACGAGACAGGTATAGCTGTCACCCACCTTGCGGCTTGAAGCAAGAAGCTTGATTGCACGGTGCATTGCCTTTGCATACTTAATATCCTCAGGTGTAATCTTTGTGATACCCTCACAGTGGATATCCTCGAAATCCACCTGCTGTCCTGCAACAAGCGATGTGAGAATGGCTATCTTTCTGCATGGATCATATCCCTCTATGTCGGCTGTAGGATCCTTCTCTGCATAGCCTTATCCTGAGCATCCTTTAATACCTCATCAAAGTCTGCACCTTCCTCTGTCATCTTTGTAAGCATGTAGTTGGTTGTTCCGTTTAAGATACCTGTGATTTCCTCAATCTCGTCTGCTGTGAGACACTTGTTGAGAGGTCTGATAATAGGGATTCCACCACCGACACTGGCCTCAAACTGGAAGTTCACTCCATGATCCTGGCAACCTTGATGAGCTCAGCACCCTTTGCAGCAACAAGGTTCTTGTTTGATGTTGCTACCTGTTTTCCTGCCTCAAGCATTGCCTTTACGAATGTAAATGCAGCTCAACGCCTCCCATTGTCTCTACAACTATACCGATTTCAGGGTCCTCTGCAATAACCTTATAATCATGAACTATTTTGTTCTCAATAGGTGTACCCGGGAACTCTCTTAAATCAAGCACATACTTGACCTCGATTGGCTCTCCTGCTCTCTTTGCGATTTTTTCTTTGTTGATTTCTAATACTTCTACGACACCTGATCCAATTGTGCCGTAACCCATAACTGCAATCTTCATCTTTTTGTTACTCCCTGGCTAAAATTTTTACGTAATGTATGCCCTTTAAGGACTCAATCTGCTTTGCCATATCATCCACATCATCCGACTCGGGAAATACATCCACAGATAACGTGAGTGACGCAATGCCATTTACCGGTACACTTTGGTGTATGGTAAGAATATTTGCTTTCGCATCGGCTACCGACTTAAGCACAACGGAAAGTATGCCCTGCTCGTCATCCATCTGAATTACAAGATTCACTGTCTTTCCTTTACGTCCCTCATAAAAAGGAAAAATATCATCCTTATATTTGTAAAATGAGCTTCTACTTATGCCAACAGCATCTGTTGCCTCCTGCACAGATTCAAGCTTGCCCGAATCCAGCAGTCTCTTTGCCTCAACTACTTTAAGCAGCACCTCCGGTACAGCCTTTGCCCGTAAAACGAAGTAGTTTGATTTCTCCGCCATTTAGTTACCTCCAAAATGGCCGGTGTGTGTTTGTCACACACCGACATTTGTCCTTGACTCAAAGATTTTAACACAAAGATTACAGCTTTGCAACATCTTATGCTCTTGGTTTTCCACAATTACTGCAGAATTTACCTGTATTTTTTGTCCACACTCACATGTCCACTCTGTGTTTACAGGTAATGGCTTGCCACAGTTTGTGCAGAATTTACCTGTATTTTTCTGTCCACACTCACATGTCCACTCTGTAATCTCCTGTGGCATAGGCTTGCCGCAATTACTGCAGAATTTACCTGTGTTTTTCTGTCCGCACTCACATGTCCAGCCTGACGCATCCTCCTGCTGTGTGGCACCTGAAGCCACTCCTGCTGCCATACCTGCTGCACCATTTCCCGGCGCATTCATTCCGGCTGACCGGTTATTTTGTGCCATCTGTGTAAAACCATTCATCATATTGCCCATGGTGCTCATTCCCATGCCGACACCCATGAAGCCCTGCATAGCTCCACCACTGTTGCTGCCTGCGTTCTTAACACCCTCTGACATATTTTTGACCATATATCCCTGTGCAATAGATGGATCTGAGAGCATTGCGCCCTCGTTTCTTGTGTTAATGAGCTCCTGAGACTTCTCATCATATGAAAGGCTGGCGATACCAACACTTTGTACCTCCATACCACGCATCTGATTCCAGCTTTCATCGAGACACTTCGCCATATATCTTCCAAGCTCAGATGCCTTGCTTGTGACGAATGAAATTCTTGTACCATCCGCTGACATCTGGTTGATGGCAGACTGTAATGCCTCTAAAAACTCTGACAGATACTGCTCATTGATATCAGTAATCTCCACATGATCCATATTCTTTGGAATAGCCTCTGCATAAAACTGAAGTGGATTCACAATTTTGATGGAATATGTACCATGGGCACGAAGGAAAAGCTCCGCATTATAAAATGTATCATAGTAGTTTATAGGATTTCTCGTACCAAACTTGATTCCCTTGATTTCCTGAAGGTTGATATAATAAACCTTCTGTGACTGTGGTGTCTGTCCACCAAATCTCACACGGTCAAAGGTTTCCTTTAAAGAATCCCCAAACTGTCCGTTGAAAAGTGATGGCATAGATGAATTGCTCACCTTGTAGTAGCCCGGCTCAGCTGTATAATCTACAATCTTGCCACCATCAACAAGTATCATAAACTGATTATCATATACATGAATGATAGAGCCGTTTGAAACAATATCGTCAGAGCCTTTTTTATTCTGCCCCCTGTTTACCAGCACACCCCTGGCATAGACTGTCTGGTCGCCTATATTATCCGGTTCAATAACCTCCTGCCATGTATCTGCAAAGCCGCCTCCAATTGCCTGTTTTACTGCCTTAATAATTCCCATTTTCTCCCTCCTTAGATATGGTTGTAATCAACTTCATGAAAGCTCTGCAGCTTCCATACTTTTATATTGACAGGCTCAACATATGAGCCACAATATTCACATTTCTTTGCTCCAAGACTTCTGACCGGAGCGCCGCAATTCGGACATGTAGTGCCAACTGCACTGCCTATCCCTGCATTATCCAGCATATCTATATCCTGTATGTATACAAGCTCCATATTGTATCTGGTCTGCTTTTTATACTCTTTATCACCACTGATAAGCTTTCCTGAGGCAGTCTTGTAGTAAAAATACTCAACCGCACTCTGTATACTGATGACGCACCTTCCATCTCTTTTCACATAGTTTGAGATTTCAGTCTGATGCACCCTGATCTCGTCAAAATGCTCTGTAAAACCAGCCGCTTCATTGCTGTCTATACGCACCAGCACCTGCTGTCTTACCTCATCAGAAGCCTCACGGTCCAGCTTGTAAATATCCTCAGTCGTGATTGCACAAAGTGCTGACACAAGCACTCTTTCTGACATTCTCTTAAACTGTTCCCAGACAAACTCTGGAAAATCCCTTTTTATCTGTGGCTCCATAAGGCGCGTCATGCCTGAAACCGACTTGGGAGTCGTAGAGACATTCTCCCTGATACGATTGATGCCCTCTGTGACATCAGGTGTACCAAGAAGACTTTCAGACAACCGTCTGACTTTAATGTAAACGGTCACTCCGGCAGCTGTCAGAACTGCTAATATCGCCACAGCTATAACTAAACCCACATTTGCCTCCTTATTCTGAACGTGTTGCAAGCCACTTCAGATAACCATTGATAAATATATCTATATTGCCATCGAGCACTGCATCCGCATTACCGGTCTCCACATCTGTCCTGTGATCCTTGACCATGGTGTAAGGCTGAAGCACATACGAACGTATCTGGCTTCCCCAGCCAATTTCCTTGACCTCGCCTCTGATGCCCGCCTCCTTTGCAGCATTCTCTTCCTGCTTTAAAAGATACAGCTTTGCCTTTAACATCTGCATGGCTTTGTCCTTGTTCATATGCTGTGAACGCTCATTCTGACACTGTACCACGATCCCTGATGGAAAATGTGTGATACGAATAGCAGACGAAGTTTTATTGATATGCTGTCCTCCTGCTCCACTTGAGCGGTAGGTATCAATTCTGATATCCTCGTCCTTCACCTCAATATCGAGATCCTCCTCAATATCAGGCATGACATCACATGATACGAATGAGGTCTGCCTTTTTCCCGCCGCATTAAACGGCGAAATACGAACAAGCCTGTGTACACCTTTTTCAGACTTTAGATACCCATATGCATTCTCTCCGTTTACCTGGAAAGTAATGGACTTGATACCGGCTTCATCGCATCAAGCGAATCGAGCACCTCAAGGGTAAAGCCCTTTTTATCAGCCCACTTCGAGTACATACGAAACAGCATGGACGCCCAGTCACACGACTCGGTACCACCTGCACCTGCATTGAGCCTCAGAATCGCATTGCATTTATCATATTCTCCCGACAAAAGAGTCTTCATTCTGATACCGTCATATGTGCTCTCAAATCATCAAGCATCTGCTGTATCTCGGGTATGAGTGACTCATCGTTCTCCTCATAGCCCATCTCAATCATCGTCTCTATATCTTCGTACTGTTCCTTGAGCTTTGCGTATGTAGCTACATCATCCTTCATACTCTTAAGCTCTTTCATCTTGCTCTGTGACTTCTCCGGGTCATCCCAGAAGTCAGGAGCTTCCATTTCTCGCTCTAATTCCTGGATTTTTTCTTCTTCTTTATTAGCCAGGTCAAAGTGAATCCCTCACTTCCTGTAGTGGGGCTTTGTAGCCTTGGAGCGTGGACTTGAAATTATCCAACTCTACCACAGAATCACCTCTTTCTTTGCATTTTAGACGCTTTGTGGCTTTAATGACGCTTCCCGCATTCAGGCTGTGTGGTGCGGCTGTCACATAGTATATTCTCTGAAAATATGAAGTCAGCCACGGGATTTTTTTCGGATAGTGATTTTTTTTTTTCACTTTGTTTCATTCATATTTTTTTCCGGAACCCCGTGGCAGTTCATATTTTTCTTCGGAACATGCTGTGTGCCGGCCGTAAACCCGGGTTACGGGCGGGAAGCTGGTTGTGGCACATATTAAAAGCGTATGTTATATGCCTTGTTTTTTCGGCCAGCGTCGATATCTTTATTATACCGATTATATTAGAAAACTGCAACTAAATTTGTTACTTATCATCACACCTTCGATTTCACAGTGCCTGCTGTATGCTTCTTACGCGCCACATGTGTAACAAGCGCAATAAATAGCAGCATAATGATACCGCCTGTGGTATCAATCAGTACGTCCGTGAATCTGCCGGCCCGGCCGGGCACGAACAGCTGATGAATTTCATCTGTGCAGGCATATATGAAGGTCACGCCTATCGGAATCAAAACTCTTCTTCTGCCATGCAAGAACGAAAATGTCAAAAAGCCAAGCAATGTGAGAATGGCATACTCACTCATGTGGGCACATTTTCTCACCGGATAGTCTATAAGCTCTGCCTTATCGAGCAGCTCCTTCTCATCCCAGTGGCTTGCAGTAATGGTATTGACCACAGAAACTATGCGATAGCTGACGCTGCCGCTGAGCTCAGACGACTCGGTGTCAGGCTCCGCCGAAAACATAAAGATGACTACCATCCAGCACAGCATGAGAAAGCATGCAATCTTATTTAAGCTTTTCATTCATCACCTCAATCGCTTTCTGAAGCTGCACATCATACTGCATGTCATAGTCTGCATTTGTATCTCCTGTATATTCATAATCGACCTCTACATCAGGCTCGATACCCTTTTTGTGGATATTGTGACCGTTTGGTGTGTAGTACTTCGATGTGGTAATCTTTACAGCATCGCCATCGGAAAGATTGTAGATAGTCTGTACAATTCCCTTTCCAAATGTCTTTTTACCTACAAGTGTGGCATCAATATAACCATCCTCATTGTAATCCTTCATGGCTCCCGCAAAAATTTCAGATGCACTTGCGCTGTTCTCATCGACAAGCACTACGATAGGACAGTCAATCTGTTTTCCATCATCATCACCAAATGTCTGGACATTTCCGTTTTTATCCTTTGTATACACGACAGTTCCTGCAGGAAGCTTGCCAACTGTTTCTGCCGGAAGCAGTCTGTCAACCATTTCTGTCACTGCGGTAAGTAGTCCTCCCGGATTAGCACGCAAATCCACTATAAGACCCTTCATACCCTGATTTGTAAGTCCGTCAAGTGCATCCTCAAACTGACTTGCCGTGTTTGTCTGAAACTCGCTGACCTGGATATATCCCACTCCATTGTCAAGCAGCTTGCTGTCCACTGATGGCAGCTCAACATTTTTACGCTCCACATCAACGGTAAATGGGTCTGTATCCTCGCCACGCCTGATTTCAAGCGTAACTTTCGTGCCCTCCTTACCTCTGATTTTGGCAACAAGCTTTGTGAGATCCTCGGATGTTGCCTCGACACCATCAACAGAGACTATTTCGTCATCCTTTTTAAGTCCCGCTTCCTCAGAAGGTGTACCACTGTATACCTTCGAAACTGTCACCTGCTTTGTATTCGGATCCTGCTTTAACGCAGCCCCGATTCCATAATACGTGCCTGTCGTACTGATTTGCAGTTCCTTATACTCATCCGCGGTATAATAAACCGAATAAGGATCATTCAGCCCCTCCATCACACCATGTAGCAGACCGTTTTCCAAATCATCCTTATCGTAATCCTCATAGTAGTACTCGTCTATGTAGTTCGCAAGCTCATCGATTTTCTGCACGGTCTTGTCGTCAAGCACATCTGCGCTTTTTGCAACGGTATGCACGCTCCTGCCTGTAACCATTGTGTATGCAAAGAGCACAATCAATCCAAGCACAATGGTGGTCACTATACCTGTAGCAATCCCGACACCGAACCCATTTCTAAATCCCTTTCTATGAGGCTTTTTATCGCTCATATCTGAATTATCATCGTATTCTAAGCCGTTGTTGTTTGAATTATCCATTTCAGTCCTGTCCTCTCTATATTATGATATGAACTTAAAACAGCCTGTCTCCGATCGGAGCCAGGCCGTCATAATTATTATTATACTCTTAAATGTTTCCGAATTGTGAATCGGCTTCCCAAAAAGCCAATTCCAACGCCCAGTATAAGTGCTACCGGTACAAGTGTAGAGAAAATCTCCTTTGTCGGGATAAATGTCATCATATTTCCTATAAAACTAAACTTATTAGCAATATATGCACAAATCTTTCCATACATGACACTGAGCAATCCCAGAGGAATCGCTGATCCTATCAGTCCAATGAGAATACCTTCTACCACAAACGGAGACCTGACCAGAAAATCAGTTGCTCCAATAAGCTTCATGATAGCTATTTCCTCTCGTCTGACCGCAATACCCGTAGTAACTGTGTTGCTTATAAGGAAAATCGCAACACACAGAAGAATCAGAATGATACCTCCCGATACATAGCTGATAAGCTTATTTAAATCGGTCAGTGTATTGGCCACATCCTGCGACTGGTTTACCTTTCTGACGCCCTCCAGCCCCTTGATATAGTTGACAAGAGTCTGCTGCATAGAGACATCATTCAAATAAACCTGCAGATTTGCTGAATTACTGAGAGGGTTATCATCACCAAATGAAGCTGCAGCATCATCGTAGCCCTCAAAATACTCCTTCTGGTAATCACTCCATGCATCGGCCGCCGACTGATAATCCACCTTGCCAACCTCAGCCCTCTTTTCTATCTGAGCCTTGTCCGCTTTTATTACATCCTCTGTAGTGCCCTCATTAAAGAACACTGTGACAGCAACACCCTCCTCAGCTGTCTTAACCATGCTTGAGAAGTTCGTCACAACTATATAAAACAGACCAAACATAAAAATACAGGCTGCCATTGTCGCTATGGATGCCAGTGAAAACATCTTGTTTCTGAAAATATTCTTAAATCCCTGCTTGATTGAATAAAAAAACGTATTAATCCTCATCACTATCACCATCCTTGCTGTCAGATACAACAAGACCTTTCTTTATAGTGATAACACGTTTTTTCATAACCTTAACAATCTCAAGATTGTGAGTTACAACGATAACAGTTGTGCCTTTCTCGTTGATTTCCTCAAGCAGTTTCATAATCTCCCACGCATTGTTATTGTCCAGATTACCCGTCGGCTCGTCAGCAAGCAGCATGCTCGGCTCATTGACAAGAGCTCTTGCAATAGCTACTCTCTGCTGCTCTCCTCCCGAAAGCTCTCTCGGCTTTGACTTGTACTTTGCAGCAAGCCCTACCATAGAAAGCATCTGTGGCACCTTTTTCTTAATAACAGCTGTGGATGCACCTATAACCTTGAGTGCAAAAGCTACATTTTCATAAACATTTCTATCCTTTAATAATCTGAAGTCCTGGAAAACGACTCCAACATTTCTTCTGTATTTAGGAACCTGCTTGTGGCGAATGCGCGTCAGATTCCTTCCGTCAACAGTAATCGTTCCGTCTGTAGGATCAAGCTCCTTTAAAAGAAGCTTAATCAAAGTGGATTTGCCGGATCCGCTATCTCCGCATACGAAAACAAACTCTCCATCATCAATCTCCAGATTGACATCATTGAGAGCAGGTATACCTGCAGAATATGCCTTACTGACATGTTCAAGTTTAATCATTACTTTCTCCTTAATAGTCCATTGATTCCATATATTTCATATATTTGACTACCATAAGGGCAATCTTAAATGTGATGGCATCCTCGAACACTCTAAGGTCGAGTCCTGTACTTTTCTGAAGCTTGTCCAATCTATATACAAGAGTATTTCTGTGAATGTAGAGCTGTCTTGAAGTCTCAGATACATTCAGGCTATTCTCAAAGAACTTATTTATAGTAGATAATATTTCTTCATCAAAATCGTCAGGGGATTTGCCATCGAATATCTCTTTGATAAACATCTTGCATAGAGGAATCGGGAGCTGATATATCAGACGACCTATTCCAAGCTGGGAATATGCTATAATATTCCTCTCCTCGAAAAAGATTTTTCCGACATCGAGAGCCATCCTGGCCTCCTTATATGAGCGCGACACCTCTTTCAACTCATTGATAACAGTACCATATGCAATATGTACCCCATCCGCTTCGGATCTGAACAGATTCAAAATCACCTCGGCTGTCTTTCTGAGATCATCATAGGTCTCGTTTTCTGCCAGTTCCTTCACTACTATTATATTCTTCTCGTCAACAGCTGTAACAAAATCCTTTGATTTGCCGCCGAAAAGACTTCTGATCTTCTCAAGCTCGTTGCCGTCATTCTCCCTGTTTGTCTCAACAATAAATACTACACGTCGCACTTCAATATCAATATGAAGCTTCTTCGCGCGATTGTATATATCAACCAGAAGGAGATTATCCAAAAGCAGATTCTTTATAAAATTATCCTTGTCAAATCGCTCCTTGTACGCAACCAGAAGATTCTGAATCTGGAAGCTTGCAATCTTGCCTATCATGTAGACATCCTCGCTGTCACCATAAGCTAAAAGCACATATTCCAGCTGGTGATCATCAAAGACTTTGAAAAACTGGCATCCATTAATCACCTGACTGTCTGCTGGTGATGCAACAAAGGCCTGTGCCGGCTCTATAAACGCCTCTGCGTTCGGAAATGTAGCTGCAAGAATCTTGCCCTCAACATCTATCACACAAAGATCGGTTCTCGTAATTCCTTTAAGGCCATCAATTGTATTTTGAAGTATCTGATTGGAAATCATAAATCGTTCTCCTTCTCCCCTTTTTGTAACTGTGCATTGCCCTCACAGTCACTTTATAACTAATTGCATAAATACTTGCTATTATTTTAATACATTCGCACAAAAAAATAAAGAGGTAAATGTACAATTTTTACACATTTCCTCTTATTTTTTCTTCTATTGTTATAAGAATTAACTATATCTAACTGTTTTATCTATGTTCATAGGTGTTGATAAGATGCGTAAGGCGCTTCACATCAAGCATTTTTCTTATTTTTCCAATAAATCCATGCTTTTTCCCCATGAACTTATTATTTCCGATTCCGTACCAGAGGTTCATCAACAGCTTTTCCCTGTTGTGTAAAAGGAACTTCTCCTGTGACGGAGACGGAAGAAATGATGCAATCGCATCAGGTGAAACGATGTTAATTTCATTGACAAGATTTTCGCTGCATCCCGGTGAGTCATCAAGAACACCCTTGCCGGATATTCGCGCTCTGTCAAATAATCCAAGCAGAAATTCCTCAGCCTCATCAACAGCTTTCTGCGACTCTGCAATCACAAAGATTTTTTTATCATTTCTCTCAAGCCGCTTAAAAAGCTCATAAAAGAAGTCATGATCTTCTATCTCATGCCGACGCTGCAAGGTATCTGCCGATGCCGCCCTTAGTATGCCTTCATCCGCAATGACAGTATAATCGCATGCCTCCAGCGCCTGCTTCACCTCTTCATCAGACTCCGCCAATGCCAGCGTATCCATATTCACTTCCTCTATTGTAGTGAGTATCTTCTCTGAAATACGCCTGTCGACTCTCATGAGCATCTCGCGTACTGTATAGTTATCAAGTTGTAGCCCTGCAATATCTATCTTTTTAATCATAATTTGAAGTATAACAAAATTAACTTACATAATCAACACTTTTCAAGTTGTCCGACAATTATAAAGCATTTTAATCATATTATTTACAATTAAAATGTCAATATTATTTCCGAAATATTACTAATTTAGTGCAACTTTATCAGAACTTTACAAAACAGTTGTTCTTTTGCTCTCATTCAAAAATGTGGATAATGTGCATAACTCCGTGCATAACTCATTTTAAGGGCACTTTGAGGTTTACTTTTGTTGATAGTTATCCACATTTATCCCCAATCCGAATTTACCGGGTTTAGCATATCCACTTTTTTGTGCATGTTGCTATTTTGATATATGTGATAAAAATTACGCTTGACAGCCCTGTTTTCCATTCTGTTTAAATTAGTCCCGTTTTTAAACATATATGTATATCATACAGGCCACTTATTTCAAATATCATAAACAAAAATAAAGTTTCTCTATGTAAAAAAGACCTCCATCTCGATGAGATGAAGGTCTTTATAGATTCATATTTACCTATCCGGCATGAATTTATTAGAAAATTCTTCTAACTGCAATGATTGATTTGTAGTTAGCCGGTGATGTATATTTGATACCGTCTGATGGGTTGCTTGCATGTACAATAGTGTTTCCACCACAGTAGATAGCAACATGTCCGCTATAGCAGATGATATCTCCAGGCTGCATATCGCTTGTGCTCACACCGTATCCAACGCTTCTCATTGCTGATGAGCTGTGTGGTAAGCTGATGCCAAACTGTGCATAAACTGACATTACAAATCCTGAACAATCTGTTCCGTTTGTAAGACTTGAGCCACCGTAAACATAAGGATTGCCAACGAACTGTGATGCATAATTAACAACAGCCTGTCCGTTTGAACCACTTGGTGCGCTATAGCTCTTCTCTGATGAAGAACTGCTTGATGATTTGCTTGAAGACTTAGATGACTTCTTTGCTGCTGCCTTGGCTGCTTTTGCTTCCTCAGCCTTTCTAGCTTTCTCTTCAGCCTTTCTGGCTGCTTCCTCAGCCGCCTTACGCTCTGCCTCTTCCTTGGCAAGTCTTGCTGCTTCCTCTTCCTTAGACTCAGCATAAGTGAACTCTGTATCGAGTGTCACATAATCTGTAGATACATATCCGGTACCGTCTGCTGTAGATACACCTACCCATCCAGCTGTTGACTCATCCACAACTGTGAGATCATCCTCTCCGGACACGAGACCAAGTACTTCTGCATCAGTAGATGCTGTTGTTCTAACCTTGAGTGTCTCAGTATTGACTGTTGCCACGCGACGTCCTGCGCTCTGTACGAGTGCATCGTCACCAACTACAACATAATCGCCTTTTACATATCCTGTTACTGAACCGGACTGGATTTTGTACCATCCGTTATCGGTTGTCTCAAGTACTGTTCCAATTCCATTGTTATAGAGCTTTCCAAGAGACTCGCTGTTTTCATCTGCACTCGCACGTATATTAACGCTGTCGCTAACCTGTGCAACCGCTGTATCAGCATATGCTGATTTAACCGGCTCGGCATCTGTTGCCGCAACATCTGTTGCAGTCTCTGATGTATCATCACCTTTTAACATTACATCTGTCAACATAGATGTAACACCCGCTGTAAGAGTGTTTGATGTACTAACAATATCTGATGTATAACTAGCTACTCCTGCAGTAGGTCCAGCCGCATATACTGCATATGGCACTGAGGACAGAGCCATAAAACCTGTAAGCACTCCGGCTGTGAGTTTCACATAATTTACTTTCATTTTACCCTCCGTTGTATGAATTTGTAACAGTTATTACGAATTTGTTACAAATATTACTTTGTCATTATAACAAAGCAACATATATATGTCAACGTTTTCTTAGTGAATTCTTAAGAAATCTTGACTTTTTCCAACGAACAGGACTTATGTCACACGAAATACTTATGTAATAATTTTATTTTACAGCAATAGCCTCAACCTCAAGCATTACATCCTTTGGAAGCCTTGCAACCTCAACACAGCTTCTTGCAGGGTATGCTCCGTTAAAAAATGTGGCATATACCTCATTTATTGCACCGAAGTCATTCATCTCCTTGATGAAAACTGTAGTCTTTACCACATTGTCCATGCTTGTTCCTGCTGTCTCAAGCAGATGTGACAGATTTGTAAATGCCTGCTTTGCCTGTGCCTGTGAGCCCTCAGGAATCTCACCGGTCTCCGGAACTACCGGTATCACTCCGGAAGTATATACCATACCATTTACCTCGATAGCCTGTGAATATGGTCCGATTGCTGCCGGTGCCTTGTCTGTACTGATAACGTTTTTCATGTTATTGCCCTTCTTTCCTGTTAAAATTTATTAAAAAGACTGTTATTTCTTAAGACGGATTTTGCCATCTGTTAGATCAATCTTTCTTTCCTTATACAAATGACCAACTGCACGCTTGAATGCATTTTTGCTAAGTCCTGTTTCTCTCTTGATTACCTCCGGGCTTGCCTTTTCCGAAAATGGAAGCACACCTGCGTATGAATCAAGCAGCTCAAGGAGCTTTTCAGCATCGGAATCCATCTGAATATATGCCTTTTCCCTCATTGTCAGGTCCAGCTTGCCATCCGCCTTGACATCAGTGACCTTTGCCTCTATCACATCTCCAAGCTTCAGATAAGCGGCATTCTCAAAAACCGGTATCTTGGCTGAATATTTATCATCCACAGCGATAAATGTACCGAAATTGTCGCTAAAATCATACACTCGGCCTGAAACCATATCATCCTTTTTGTATGGCGAATCGGTGCTCAGCATATGGTAAATACCCTTTGTGGTAGCGCAAAGCCTCTGGCTTTTATCTATGTATAATGTAACAAGTATCTCATCTCCGGCGCTGACCTTTCTGACCATCTCCTTGTAAGGAAGAAACAGGTCCTTTTCAAGCCCCCAGTCAAGGAACGCCCCTATTTTAGTCACCTCCTTGACAGTAAGCACTGATAAACCTCCAAGTGTCAGCTTTGGCTCGTTTGTCGTAGCAATAAGTCTGTCGTTAGAGTCCTTGTATACAAAGACCTTAAGCTTATCCCCCTGCTTTACTCCATCCGGAATCTGCTTTGCCGGAAGCAGTACCCTTTCCTCCGAAGCCGAAGATGTTGACAGATATATGCCAAAATCAACCTTCTTTACACATACAAGCTCCTGATATTCTCCTAATCTCATGTTTTTCCGTCCTTTCTGTATCAAAACTGTATCGTTGTTAAATAATGGAATTATAATTATTTTCCCGGTACCGGCTTACTCAAAAACTCCACAACCGAATACGGTTTTTTATCCGTATCCGCAAGCACCACTGTCACACTCTTTGATGTGTACTTCACGTATGATATAACTGTATCACCAAGCTTTGCTTCTTTTCTGTACTCCACACGAAGCTCAGATATTTCAAAATCATTCGGCAGAAGCTGCTGCGCCAGCATAACATACTTCTCATTGTTCATATGATGGTTGCTGTCTATAAAAAACTGAGGAACCACAATCTCACCCTTTTTCTCCATATCATCAGGAATATGAAGCTTGCGCTTTGCACACTCCATCTCAAGTTGCGGCTCAAGACCGTATGTATCCGCAAACTCCTGAGGCACCTTCACCGGTCTGCCGGTTCGTGTATCAACAAGCACCCAGACAGAATTGGCATATGCCAGTGTGCTGCCGCCTGTATCTTCAAGCGTGAAATTTCTGTAACCGTAAAACGCCTTCATACCATATGCCCATGTGGATATCTTTACCTGTTCATTAAGCAGTGGAAGTCTGTTTATGCATATCTGCCATGATGAAAGTACCCATGCTATATGATTGTCCGCAAGAAATCTGATTCCCACATCATGTGACTGTGAGTGAAACACACTACAGTCCTGAAAATAATTGGTAAGCCCTGTAAGGCTCAGTCTGCATGACGAATCCACCTCGCTGTAACGTATTCTGCTGTCAAATGAAAAAGCCATATCTAATTCCTCTAGTCTATAAAATTGAAGTAACTTCTGATAAATCTAAACGCTTCATCCACACCATTGGACATCCAAAGATTTGAGCTTTTATTAATGATATCCTGGTATTGCTGTATAGTAATTGGTGTCTTTTTTTCAGAGCCGAGTTCTTCTATAAGATTAATAATTCTCAAAAAATTCTTGTTCATATCACACCATCCTTCTATAACTGTTTAAGTCATATACGTTTTTATTTTATAACAAATCGCATTATTACACAAGAAAAAAGGGAACTTCTATCGAAGTTCCCTTTAGCTGGCCCACAAGGATTCGAACCTTGAAATGACGGAGTCAGAGTCCGTTGCCTTACCATTTGGCGATAGGCCAATGTGTTGTCTCAACAAAAGATATTATACACATGTGGCTATATAGTGTCAAGCATTTTTTTATTTTAATTAAATGTAATTGAATATAAATTCTGCTTGTCCTGCTAAAATGTGAGCACCGGCTAATTTTTAAACAGCAATACCTCGCCATCATATTCAGCAAATGTCACCTCATCGCCCCACTCAAGCTTTGCCGTGCCGTTTGTCTGCTCTATGATTGTTTTCTCTATGCGTTTTTTATCATTTTCCGGGATAACGGCTTTCACGAGCACATCCGCCTCATACGCTGTGTCCATCACCGTAATCTTCTCCTGTGCAAACAGATACTGGAGTCTTCCGATTCCGGTATAGTCCGTCCTGATAAACAGTACTGCACCATCCTTCTTCTCTATTATCTCACTTGCCGAAAGCCCCGCCTTTGTGGCTTGCTGATACGCACGCACCAGTCCGCCTGTGCCAAGCAGCACCCCACCGAAGTACCTCGTTACTACAACAGCGGCATTATGGATATTTTCCTTAAGGAGCACATCAAGCATAGGACGACCTGCGGTGCCTGCAGGCTCCCCGTCATCCGAGCATCTGGTCAGCTCCTGTCTCTTTCCTATAACAAAGGCACTGCAGTTGTGCCTTGCATCCCAGTATTTCTTTTTCGTCTCATTGATGAAGCTTACAGCCTCATCCTCAGACTCTACAGGCCTTACGGTCGCTATAAACCTCGATTTCTTCTCTGTTATCTCACCCTGTCCGCCCTTGTACACGTACAGGCTTATAG
>ENA-OQHA01000055-OQHA01000055.1-human-gut-metagenome-genome-assembly--contig:-NODE-55-length-55060-cov-7.663517_pt1 | contig 55060 bp, 60 predicted proteins | sample MGYA00242558_ERZ504707 | MGnify/ENA primary metagenome ERZ504707 (study PRJEB26092, sample SAMD00036197) | human gut metagenome | host: Homo sapiens | study: EMG produced TPA metagenomics assembly of... | reverse complement strand
TGCAAGGGCGAAATACCCAGATACAAATCGAAGATTTGTGCGAGGGGTGTATTTGCTCTCAAACGCCGAGGGCTTGGAGAATGGTTATTCTACTTTGCGGACATCGTTTTCATTCAGCAGGTTTCTTCCCTGATTGACGCTCATAAATCGCTCTAAAGTATCCCTGCGGATAATCGCTTTTCTTCCGACCTTGAGGACGGGAAGTTTGCCCCAGTCTACCAACTTACGCATTGTATTTCTTCCGATACCCGTACATTCTGCTGCTTCTTCTATGGTTAAACCCATTTTGATGTTGCCCATTTTATCAACCTCCTTTCAAAACACGCATTTTGCAACTATGTATCTGTAATTATACTTATTTTGATACCTCTTGTCAACTCGTTTTGCAACTTATTAAGAAATATTTTTGTCTATTATTAAATTTATGGTTGCAAAATAGGTTTTACTGTGCTATACTATCAGCAATAGGAGGTGAAAGCCTTGAAAAAAGAAATTACATTCACCGCAAAACAGGTCGGTGAACGAGTGAAAGAACGCCGAACAGAATTAAACTTAACAATGCCCGAACTTGGTAAGCGTGTCGGGGTAAACAAATCTACCATTCAAAGATATGAAGCGGACGGAGTAGACCCGAAGCGTACAATGATTATCAACGGGCTGGCAGAAGCACTCCTGACCACTCCCGAATGGCTGACAGGACTTTCCGAAGATAAGGAATATGACAGCCGCACTTTATGTGCAAGGATATGGAGGAACATATCAAAAAATATCTTGATACGGTTTCTTCTGTGGTAAAGGGAGAACCGCACCAACAACTGCTTACCACATTCCTCGGAAAGATGATTGACCTCTATACGGTTATGACTTATCACTTTGCAGACGCAATGGCTGAGGTTGACCGTGTAGCGGAGGACGAGGGCTTAAAGCAGTCCTTACGCCGCTATGCGATTGAGTCAGGGGCGATTATGGAAAGGGTTTACCGTAAAGAAATGGAACTTCCTATCGAGAATATGAAGCAGTTTTTAGATGGGATTTTACATATCTACGATGAGGGACGCACCGCTGTAAAGATGGGCGACCTGTTCGGGATAGTGACAGCAGCCGAAGAAAGGGTTGCTGAAAAAGAAAAATTCCGTGGCACTTTGACAAGTGAAAATGCCGATTGACATTCATCGGCATAAGTGACACTATTACTTTACGCACACCATATGTCACAGTCCCGATTGCCACGGATAGAAAGGAGAAATTTATCTATGGCAAAAGGTTCTGTAAGAAAAAAAGGTAAAAAGTGGTACGCACGCTTCTATATCGAAGATGAAAGCGGCAGAAAAGTACAGAAAGAGTTTGTGGGAACAGAAAGCAAGTCTGAAACAGAAGCCCTGCTCAGAAAAGCAATCGCTGACTATGAGGAAAAGAAATTCGTTGCGAAGTCTGAAAACATCACAGTTGGTATGCTGCTCGATCTGTGGGTGGAGGAAGAACTGAAACCCGGCAATCTCAGCAATGGTACGGTAATGTCCTATCAGGGAACGGTCAACCGTATCAAACAGCACCCGATAGGAAACCGAAAGCTGAAAACCGTAACCGCCGACCATTTACAGGCGTATATAGACTTTCTCAGCTTTGGCGGTACAAATCCTGACGGTACAACCGCAAAGGCACTCAGCAAAGGGTATCTCCGATTGTTTTCGGCTGTTTTACAAGGGGCGTTCCGTTTTGCGGTATTCCCGAAAAGACTGATAACCTTTAACCCGATGCAGTATGTGGTATGGCGAGGAAAGAAAGAAGAATGCGAACTGTTCTCGGACGAGGACGGAGAAACTGCCTCCACACCAACGCTCAGCTACGAACAGTATCAGAGATTAGAGGACTTCCTGAAAAAGAAAAACAATCCTGCACTTCTTCCTATACAGATAGCCTATTATACAGGTTTGCGTATTGGAGAGGTCTGTGGTCTGATTGGCAGGACATTAACCTTGAAGAACAATATCTGACAGTACGCCGCAGTATGCGTTACAACGGGGCAAGGCACAAAACAGAAATAGGGGCAACAAAGCGTAAAAAATCCGCACCGTGGACTTTTGCGATACGCTTGCCGCAATCCTGAAAACTGCGAAAACAGAACGGCACAAAAACCGTTTTCGATACGGGGAACTGTACAGCCTTAATTACTATTTGGAGGTCAAAGAAAAAGACCGCACCTATTATGAGGTTTACAGTCTGCCGAGGTCGGAGGAAGTCCCAGAGGGGTACAAGGAATTATCCTTTGTCTGCCTTAGACCTGATGGGGCATTTGAAGCACCGAGTACGGTGGGGATTATGTGCAGGACAGCGAGAAAAAAGGTGGAGGGATTGGAGGATTTCCACTTTCATATGCTCAGACACACCTATACAAGCAATCTGCTTTCAAACGGTGCAGCACCTAAAGATGTGCAGGAACTTCTCGGACACGCTGATGTCAGTACCACAATGAACATTTACGCTCACGCTACAAGGGAAGCGAAGCGTACTTCCGCAAGACTGCTGGATAAGGTAATCGGCGGAGAATAAAAATTTCCCTTGTTTCGGCTCATAAGGGCAAAAACAAGGGAAAATACATAAGGTTTGAACATTTAATAGGCGATATGCCTTGAAAATACAGGGTTTATAGAGGATTGAATAGATAAACTTGAATTTATATTTATGAATGGGGAATAATGTTATCTTTTTGGGGCTATGAAAAAAAGATAGAATGGGAAGATTTTACTGTGATACAAAGATACAATGATCATTTTTTCTTCAACATATCGAAACAGAAAGATGACAGTTTGTTCTGGTGTACCTATCACCCATTTACCAGTATCATGATATTCGACAAGTTCCGCGGACCGGGCTGGGGAATCATACCGCTCAGCGCCGACGAATTTTGTGAACTCCTCACTTCATACGGTGTCAAGTATACGGAAAGTAAATAACATACAAAAAGAGTGGAAGTGGCCGTAAGATCCACGAATTACCAGCCACTTCCCTTTTTATATGCAAATTTAGAAAAAGAAAGAAGGAAATGCCAATGAAATCAATTTATCGCACGATCCTTGCCGTAGCAGGCAGCTTCCTTGCGGCACAGTTTGGAGGCTGGGATGCTGCGCTGGAAACGCTGGTCTGCTTCATGGCAATTGACTGGATCACAGGAGGTGTTCTGCTTCCTGCTGTTTTTAAAAAGAGTCCGAAATCTGAAAACGGAACGTTGGAGAGCCGTGCGGGATGGAAAGGGCTTTGCAGAAAAGGGATGATGCTGTTCTTTGTGCTGGTCGCGGAAAAACTGGATCAGCTCACACAGACGAATTACCTGCGGGATGCCGTCTGCATTGGATTTATTTTAAATGAAGCGGTTTCAATCTTGGAAAATGCAGGGCTGATGGGTGTGAAAATCCCTGAGGTTCTGCGGTCAAGGATTGATGTGCTGAGAAAGGAGGAGCAGAGTAAATGAGGGTTGACAGAAGCTATTGTAGCAACCAGAATACATGGTCGGAAAATCATCCGCAGTGTATTGTGGTACACAATACAGACAATTTTGCCGCCGGAGCCGATGCCCGCGCGCATGCAAGAGCGCAGTACCAGGGAAATTTTCAGATTATGTCGGCGCATTATTACGTAGATGACGGGGAGATCGCTTATCAGGCTGCGCCGCACAGCAGAGGATGCTGGCATGTCGGGAGAAATTATGGAAGTAAAAATCTATTCGGCAGATATGGAAACCGGAACAGCATCGCGGTTGAGATGTGCGTGCAGAAAGGATATGATTACGAAACCGCATTTTTACATACGGTGGAGCTGGTGAAAAACCTGATGAACGAGACGGGGATTCCATCAGATGCAGTTTACCGGCATTACGACATCTGCAGCAAAAACTGCCCGTCCCAGATTCAGAAGCGGGGAGACTGGGAGCGGTTCCAGCGTCTGATTCGGGAAACAGAAGACGGCAGTGAGAAAAGTGAATACAATCCCGGCATCTACCGTGTAACAGACCCGGCGCTCAACATCCGCACAGGTCCCGGAGTAGAATACCCGGTGGTGGGAGTCATCAAAGACCAGGGAAGCTATACGATCACAGAAATCAGAAACAAAAGCTGGGGCAGACTGCTGTCGGGAGCGGGATGGATCAACTGCCATAAAGCATATTGTTTTTACGGGGGAAGAGTATAAAATCCCATCTTTGCAAAACGATGTCATCGGACGGATTGACAGCGATGGAAAGCAGGGAGTAAACTATTCTTACGATGCAGGGGGAGAACTGGTAAATACCATGGATACAAGTGGTGCGAATATTGCACAGTCGAAAGAAATAACGAGGAGAAAATTGTATGAAAGTAATATGGGGAAAATTTGGTACAGGTGTAGATTTGATTCTGTGTGTTATTATTAATTACTATGTGGTGAGTATATGGGTAAATGGAAAAGATGAGTTCCATGCATATTCATTAAAAACAAGTATTATATTTCTAATAGAGGTAATGCTCGTTTTAAATATGGGGAAAACAGACCGGTCTGACCGATACCAGCGGAGAAAATATCGGAAAGCTCAATCCATTCCGCTATCGTGCTTACTGCTACGATGACGACACCAAGCTCTATGTCACCGCCAGCCGCTATTACGATCTGGAATTGTGCAGATTCCTTTGCGCAGACAACTTTGATGTTGTAAAAGCGGAAATGTTCAAAAAGTTAAATTAGTAGGTGGCAAATATGAAGGCAGGATATCGTAAATTTTATAAATATTTTAGTATATTGGTATTTATGGGCTGCGGATACCTTATGCTGAATTTTTGGGAAGAGGGAAAAGGTCAAATTAGTTCTTATAACATGCAAGATAAAGCACTTATGATATTGTGGTTTATGATTTATACTTTTGGTACGGCTGCTGGAATTATAAATACTTTAACCAGTATTTACATTTATGAATGGGGAATGCAGATCTCATTTTTGAAATATAAGAAAAAAATCGAATGGGAAGAATTTTCTGTTATACGAAGATATCATAATCATTTTTTCTTCAATATGTCAAAACAAAAAGATGCAGGTCCGTATTGGGCAATGTTTCATCCCTTTACCAGTTTTGTAATATTCGATAATTCGCGAAATCGTTCTGTTCATACCATGCCGCTTAACGCCGACGAATTTTGTGAACTGCTCACTTCATATGGTGTTCAGTACACGGAAAGAAAATAAAGATCGAAGGAATTAAAGAGAAAATATGAGAGCAGGATATCGTAAGTTTTTTATGTTTGCACAAGTTGCTACATTAATAGGCATCGGGTATCTTATGACAAGATTTTGGGAAGATGCAAAAAACAATGTGAATTATATAATTTGCCTCAAAAGCTTTGGGTAATATTTGGAATAATGTTTATTTGTGGGATAGTGTCATGGGGAAGTGTAGATGCTTTAACACGTATTTACATCCATAAGTGGGGAATGGAACTTGCCTTTTTGGGATATAAGAAAAAAATTGTATGGGAGGATTTTTCCGTTATACAAAGATATAAAAATCATTTTTTCTTTAACGTATCAAAACAAAAAGATAGTGGTCTGTTTTTTTCAACATATCATCCATTTACTAGCTTTGTGATATTTGATAAGTCACAATTTAGTTGTGTCCGTACTATGCCAATCAGTGCCGACGAATTTTGTGATCTCCTCACTTCATACGGTGTCAAGTATAAGGAAAATAAAGCATGAGAAGAGTGGAAGTGATCGGATTTCTGTTGTTTTTACGGGGGAAAGAGAGTAGTATAATACATGTATAATTACAGCTTTGGAGGAAAAACAGTTGCTTGACTGGATCAATGTTTTTAAAGTAAACCGGAAAATTAAATCCCGTCTCTGGCCGTGGATTAAGATTATTTTGAGTATTATTCTTTTCTTTGCGGTATTTTACGGAGATATCTATGTTCACATTTTGGATAAAACAAAGACGGGGCGAATCGTGGAAGCGCTGATTCTGGTTGTGTTTTCGTTTCTGGACTATCTGATCTGCTTTATTTCTGTAGCCGAAATGGACTGCCTGAAGGACAGGCGGTATGCGGCGGCGAAAGAGAGTGGTGAATTTTATACGGTTTCTGAAATAGAAGTTCCCTGTTCAACTATGTGCCGCGTACCTATACAATTTATTACCGGAGAGGAAGCAGAAGACTTACTTTCGGTGTGCGCACAAGAACGACAGGAAATCCGCTGGAAATGGGCGGCAGAGAATATTTCATAGGACCGACAGGAAAGCGCGAGCAGATTGTGAAAGACCTCGATACGCTGATGAAAGAAGTAAAAAAATACGCAAGATTTGACAAAGTCCTGGTACAGACAATCAATGGAGAACCGGTAAAGAGATAATGCCGGTTCTTCTTGCTTTTACGTAAAAATGCAGGTAAGATAAAAACAGCATAAGTGTAATACACATGCGTAAAAACTCATCAACGGAGAAGGTATGAAAATGGAGGAAACAAAAGATGAATTATCTGAAGGAACGGGATGGTGACCTGTTCTCCAATGCGGATCTGAAACAGCTGATTGTGCCGCTTCTGATTGAACAGCTTCTTGCCATCGCAGTCGGCATGGCGGATTCAATTATGGTATCCAGTGTCGGCGAGGCGGCGGTGTCGAGTGTGTCGCTGATTGATACGATCTTTATTCTGCTGATCAACATGTTCACCGCGATTGCAACCGGCGGAGCGTCGTGTGCGGCCAGTATATCGGAAAGAAGCGGCCGCATAAAGCATGTGAGGCAGCTGACCAGCTTCTGCTGGTGACAACGGCGCTGTCAGTTGTGATCATGGCGGCGGTCTATCTTTTAAAGCCGTTTATTCTACATGTTGTGTTTGGAAACATTACGGCAGAGGTAGAAAGAAACTGCAATATTTATCTGATGATCGTAGCGGCTTCCATTCCGTTTCTGGCGGTTTACAACGGTTGTGCGGCCATTTTCCGCGCGCAGGGTGATTCGAAAACGCCGATGAAAATATCCATCGTCATGAACCTGATCAATATTTCGGGAAATGCGCTTCTGGTCTATGCGCTGAAATTCGGCGTGGACGGCGTTGCGATTCCAACGCTGCTTTCACGTATGTATGCAGCTGTGGCAGCATTTGTTCTCGTACATAATAAGCGGTATCTGGTGCGGTGCTCTTATCCGGTGAAAGTAAAACCGGATTTCCATATGCTGAAAAAAATCCTTGGCATCGGCATTCCGAACGGCTCGAGAACAGTATGTTCCAGCTCGGCAAAATTATGGTCTTAAGTATGATCACACAGTTCGGAACAGCGTCGATCGCGGCAAATGCGGTGTCCAACACGATTGCTGTCTTCCAGACACTGCCCGGTATGGCGATCGGAAATGCAGTGCTGACCGTAAGCGCACAGTGCGCGGGAGCGGGAGACTATGAGCAGGTAAAATACTATGCGAAAAAGCTGCACATCATCATTTATGGCCTGATGATCGTCTGCTGTCTCGGTGTCATCGCGGCACTTCCGGCGGTGCTTCACGTTTACAGTCTGTCTGCGGAGGCAACAGCCATGACGGAAGATATCATCGTTTACCACGGCATCTGCTGTATGATAATCTGGCCAATTGCCTTCAATCTGCCGAATGTACTCCGCGCGTCCAATGATGTGGCATTTTGCATGATTCTCTCGATTCTTTCCATGTGGATCTGCAGAATCGGCATGAGCTATGTGCTCGGTGTGCGTATGGGATTCGGCGTCTTCGGTGTCTGGGTCGCCATGACGATGGACTGGGTTGTTCGTGCCATTTTCTTTGTCCTTCGCTATCGAAGCGGGAAGTGGCAGCATCAGACGTGATGAAAAATACGGAATGTTTTGGGGAGAGAGAAAGAAAAAACGATACATCTGGAGGAAGTTATTATTATGAAAAACGCAAAGAAACTGATTCCCGGAGCGGCGATTGCGCTGGTGATTGCCGCTGCGGCGAAATTCCTGGAAAGCCTGGAGGAGAGCGCCGGACTGCACTTTATCGGGGCATCGGTCATCGCCATGTTTATCGGTATGATTGTGAATGCCTTTTACAAGCCGAACAGCGTGACAGCGCCGGGAATTAAATTTACATCGAAGAAGATCCTGAAATTTGCGATTATTCTGCTCGGTGCGAGCCTGAATATCCGCACGGTGCTGACGGTCGGAAGATTTTCCCTGACGGTTATGGTATTTACCCTGGCAACGTGCTTTGGCCTCGGCGCACTGATCGGAAAAGCACTTGGACTGAACTGGAAGACGAGCAGCCTCATCAACGCCGGCACGGGTATCTGCGGCGGTTCCGCGATCGCGGCAATCGCGCCGGTCATCGAGGCAACCGATATGGACATTGCCTATGGCCTCTCCGCAACGTTTTTATTTGATACGGTCATGATTGTCGTATTCCCGATCCTCGGTCACTGGATGGGCCTTTCAGATGCCGCGTTTGGCCTCTGGGCCGGAACTGCGGTCAACGATACCTCAAGCGTCGTTGCCACCGGTTACGCATTCAGCGAGGCTGCCGGTGATTTCGCAACCATGGTAAAACTGACACGGACCCTCGCCATCATTCCGGCTGTTCTGGCATTCGCCGCCATCAACGTACATCTGAAACGGAAGGCGCAGGCAGCAGAAGGAACCGCCGTAAAGGTAAGCATCAAATCCATTTTTCCATGGTTTATCTTAGGTTTTCTCGCCATGTCAGCACTGACCTCCTTAGGTCTTATCCCGGCAGGCACAGCAGCCGCATTAAAAACCATCAGCAAATTTCTGATGGTGGCCGCCCTTGCGGCCATCGGCCTGAACACCGATTTCAAATCCCTCTGCCGCTCCGGCGCAAAGCCGATGCTGCACGGATTCATCATTTCGCTGCTGGTAGTCCTGGTAGCGATTGCAGTCGAATTTGCGATCGGCATTGCGCCGCATGGGGTATTGTAAAGAAACAGAGAATTAAAAATCCAGGCATCCGTATAGGATGCTGGATTTTTGATTCAAAACGGGTTTGTCGTTTCCTTCAAAAACGTTTTCAAAACCTGCAGCACCCCGTTCTCCCAGTACGGCGGGCAGGTGTGTTTTGCTGAGGCGATGACTTCCGCTCGGGCGTTGGAGACGGCGTAGCTTTCGCCAGCGTTCTGAAGCATCTCGATGTCGTTCAGGTTGTCGCCGAAGCAGCAGACTTCGTCTGGGGTAAGGCCAAAGTAGTTCATCAGAAATGAGAGACCGGTCCATTTGCTGACGCCGCGGGCGTTGCAGTCCAACCATTCCTTACCGGCGACAGCGAGTTTTGCCTGATGATTCCACGCCGGGATGAAATTTGGGGAGCAAAGCTCTTCACAGGAGGTTGATGGTAGATTGTGAATTTGATAATGTCCTCGTTTTCTACCTTCGATAGATCCGGTACTTCGCGGACATCGAAGCCGTAGGAGTCGCGGAGCCAGTGAAACATGCGGCTTCCGGCATCTTCGGCGAGGCAGTAGTCCGGGGTGGCGGCAAAGCAGTCGCAGGACGGAAGTTCGTCGTGTACCATGCGGCACATGGATTTCCAGAGTGCCGTTTCCATCGGATATGTTTTCAGAATCTTTTCCGGTGTGCGCACGACAGTTCCGCCATCGGAGATGTAGAGCAGGCGGTCCTTGATCGGAGCGAAAAGCTTCTGTTCACTGGAAAACTGGCGGCCGGAACAGACAACAAAATGGATGCCCTGGTCGACAAGCCTGGAAACAACAGTCATATATTCCGGGTCGATCAGAAGTGTGCCGTCTTTGACGAGCGTTCCATCGACATCGGTTGCAATCAACTTTATCATAATAGAAAATCTCCTTATCTTGTCACAGAAAAAATTCAAACTATAGCAAGACCAGAAAATAACGCAAAAAAGGCAGTGCTGCAGGGCGCGAATTACAAGGAACGGATTTGAAGGCGTACCGGGGTACGACGAAATCGTGACGCAGTAATTCACGTTCTGCAGTGCTGAATTTTTTGCATTATTTTCTGGGATTGCTATAAACATGATTATATCGTGAATTGCTTCGGGGTGCAAGCCGGAACCGGAGGAACGCAAAACTCCACGTTGACGAAACGCAGAAATAAGGCGTAAAATAAAGAAAAATATATATCCACAGGGGGATTTTTATTATGGCATTTATTCAGGTAAGCTTCATGTCAAAAACTTTAATGCGCACCGTACCGCTGCAGGTTATTCTGCCGGTCGACAAATTTACCTTTGGGCAGCCGGAGCGCGAGGAAAAACCGTTTAAAACGCTGTATTTGCTGCATGGCATTTTTGGGAATGAGACAGACTGGGTTCATGGAACCAGAATCCAAAGATGGGCAGAGGAGAAAAACCTTGCCGTTGTCATGCCGGCCGGCGAGAATGCGTTTTATGTGGATCAGCCGTCCATCGGTGCCATGCACGGACAGTTTATCGGAGAAGAACTGGTTGAGATTACAAGAAAAATGTTTCCGCTGTCCAGAAAAAGAGAAGACACCTTTATCGGAGGCCTTTCCATGGGTGGTTTTGGCGCACTCAGAAATGGCCTGAAATATCACGATACCTTCGGGGCTGTGATCTGCCTGTCCGGTGCACTTCATGTGCTGGAAAATCCGGAAGAGAGCAGAGCGGACAGCTTTGCACATGAAGAAGGTTATTTCGGAAATCTGGTCGAAGCAGCAAAGAGTGACAAAAACCCGGCTGTTCTTATCGAGCAGTTAAAGGAAGCACGGAAAAAAGAACCGTCTGTCAATGTGCCGACCGTATTCCAGGCGTGCGGAACAGAGGACGGACTTCTGGAAGTAAACCGTCTCTACCATAAACGGATGGAAGAGAGCGGCATGGACATTGTCTACTATGAGAGCAAGGGTGGCCATGAATGGGATTTCTGGGATGAGTGGATCAAAAAGGCACTGGACTGGCTGCCACTTGAGGAAAAGACGGAAGGTCTGAACAGCGGAAACGTAAATGTTTAAAGGAAAAAGGGAGACAGGCAATGCCAGAAACGAGAAATGACGAATTGTACCGTGCGTTAAAACACAACGGTTACCCGGACGACTTCTGCCGGGAAATTGCATACCGCCAGATGAACACCGATTTTACCGCCACGCGGATGCTCGGCTATCTCTACCGCGTCACAAGCCCGCGCGCCGAGGACGTTGTCGATGAGATGCTGGCTATCCTGAGTGACCGCAAAGCATGGATTGAGAAAAAACAGTCTGAGGAAGCCCAGGCGGCAATCAGCAGAATGTATCGGGAAGGCCTGTAACCTGGGCGGGCGTTTATGCAGAAAAAGCAGAAGGAACGGGCTTGCATTCTTTTCTGGTTTCTGCTACAATCAGTGCAGTGAAAAAGCGACGAAAAGAAACAGTAGCGACAGAGCGCATTCAGAGAGAAAGCGGCAGGTGAAAGCTTTTTGCAGAATCTATCGTGAACCGGTCTTGGAGCTGTGCACCGAAGAGAAGAAAATCCATCAGGGAAAATTTATTTCGTAGGCTGCACCGGGATCTCCCGTTACAGAGAAGGTACAGAGAGCAGAGATCACGCGTATTACAAAATACAAAAATCGTGGGGTACAAATGCTTTGTGTCAGAGTGCAGGAGTTTTCCTGAATTTAGGTGGTACCGCGGATAAAAAAATTCGCCCTAAACTGCAGCTTGCGGTTTAGGGCTTTTTTCTGTTTGAAAAGGAAGCATCGCATTCTCGTTGCTTCAGTGATGAGTTAGATGCGTAAAATGTTGACTAAAAGCTTAAAATCGGACAGGCTGGAATGTTCTCGCGTCTGGAAGATTTCAGATGTTGAAAACCCAAAAAACAAGGAGGAAATCAGAAAATGAAACTTGAAAAATTAGTAGGAGAGCGCTTCAAAGAAAGACCTGCTGACTGTGTCATCGACAGCCATGCTATTATGGTAAAAGGCGGATACATCAAATATATGGCAAACGGAATCTATTCTTCCTATCTGCCGCTGCGCCGCATTGTGCGCAAAATCGAGCAGATCCTGCGCGAGGAGATGGACAAAATCGACGGCCAGGAGGTGCAGTTCCCGGTTGTCATGCCGGCTTCTCTGTGGGATGAGTCCGGCCGTTACGATAGCATCGGCGATGAGCTGCTGCGCTTCACCGACCGCAACAATGCCAAAATGGTACTTGGCATGACCCACGAGGAGGCAGCCGTACACCTTGTACGCGAGTATGCACAGAGCTACACCAAATATCCGTTTATGATCTATCAGATCCAGACAAAATTCCGTGATGAGGCCCGTCCGAGAGCCGGCCTGATCCGTGTGCGTGAGTTTACGATGAAGGATGCTTACTCCTTCCATACCAGCCAGGAAGATCTGGAGCAGTATTACGAGAAATGCCACGCAGCATACGAGCGTATCTTCGAGCGTGTCGGCGTGCCGGAGGTGGTATCTGTCAAATCCGATTCCGGTATGATGGGCGGAAACATCTCCCATGAGTTCATGCTTCTGACTCCGGTCGGAGAGGATTCCATCGTTCTGTGTGATTCCTGCGATTACAGAGCCAACATGGAGGCAGCTGAGAACATTTCCGATATCGCAAGAGACGCAGAATCCGCTGCACTCGAAAAGGTTTATACACCGAACGTCCACACCATTGAAGACGTCTGCAATTTCTTCGGAGACGAGACAAAGAACTCCTGCAAAGCCGTTGTTTATCAGCAGAATGTCGATGATAAATACGTTGTCCTTTTCATCCGCGGCGATCTCGAAGTCAACGAGACGAAGCTGGTCAACTTCCTCGGCGAGCAGGTTCACGCAGCGTGATCACCGAAGAATGCGGCTGAACGCAGGCTATATCGGACCGGTGAACCTGAAGGTGAACGGAGATGCCGTTGTTCTCTACGATAAATCCCTCGAGGGAAGAAATAACCTTTCCTGCGGAGCCAACGAGGCAGAGCATCATTACAAAGGACTCGACATGGAGCGCGACGTTCCGAATGCCGAGTATCACGATTTTGCAAAAATCCAGGAGGGCGGCATCTGCCCGAAATGCGGCAAAAAGACCGTGAAGATCTCCAGAGGTATCGAGGTCGGAAATATCTTCCAGCTTGGAACCAAATATACAAAATCCATGAATATGACCTATGTCGATGCAAACGGCGAGAACAAGACCCCGATCATGGGATGCTACGGTATCGGTGTCGGCCGTCTGGCAGCATCGGTCTGCGAGGCACATCACGATGAGTACGGCCCGATCTGGCCGAAAGCTATCGCTCCGTGGCAGGTACACCTCTGTGCAGTCCGCGTCGATGACGAGGAAGTCAGAGCATATGCGGACAAGTTGTACGAGGATCTGCAGAACGCAGGCATCGAAGTGATCTACGACGACAGAAGCGTCAGAGCCGGCGTAATGTTTGCCGATGCGACCTGCTCGGCATTCCGCTGCGCATTATCGTAAGCCCGAAAAACATGAAACAGGGCGTTGTCGAGGTTGCATCCCGCGATAAGACTCTGAAAACACAAATTCCGCTGGAAAATGTGATGGAAGAGATTAAACAGTATCTGTAATGATTCAGAACCATGCGAAAGGGAAGAAAAATCGCGATGGGGCTCGGAAGAAGTTCGACAGGAGAAAACACGATATGGAACTCTGGGATATCTATGATGAAAACAAACAGCCGACCGGCCGCACGATGAGACGGAATGACTGGCATATGAAGCCGGGCGAGTTTCACCTGACCGTACTCGGCGTAATCGCAAGACCGGATGGGACCTTTCTTATCACAAAACGTGTCATGACGAAAGCCTGGGCACCGGGCTGGTGGGAGGTTTCCGGCGGCGCGGCACAGGCAGGAGAGAGCTCCTGGGAGGCCGTGCGCCGTGAGGTCAGAGAGGAAACCGGACTCGATGTGAGCAAGGCTGACGGCGGTTATCTCTTTACCTACCGGCGCATCAACCCGGATGAGGGAGACAATTACTTTGTCGATGTCTATCGCTTCGTGATGGATGTCAAAGACGAAGATCTCCATCTTCAGGAGGAAGAAACAGACGGCTACCGTTTTGCTACGTTGGACGAAATCAAAGGGTACGCCGCAGAAGGTAAATTCCTGCATTACGACAGCATCCGCCAGGCATTTGAACTGTAACAGAAAAATAAGATAAGAAAAACGCGTTCCCGCCGGAAACCACAGGGGTTTCCGAAAACGGGAACGCGTTTTCTTAGACTTAGAGCGTGTCTGAAAAAGGCTTTTCGCAAGCAGTTTATTGCAGTTAATTGCGATTGAATACTTCGCGGTTGAGCGCCTTTTCCTGATGGCTGACAATCGTTGTGCAGACAGCATCGCCTGTGATGTTGACTGCGGTACGCAGCATATCGAGAATACGGTCGATGCCCATGATAAGAGCGATACCCTCCGTTGGCAGTCCGACGGAATTCAGTACCATAGCCAGGGTAACAAGGCCGACGCTTGGGATACCGGCGGTACCGATGGAAGCCAGTGTTGCGGTAACAACAACCGTTGCGAGGTTTGCCGGGGTCAGATGAATACCGTACGCCTCTGCGATGAAGATGACAGCGACACCCTGCATAATGGAGGTGCCATCCATGTTGATGGTTGCGCCGAGCGGAATGGTGAACGAAGAGATCTGTTTCGAGACACCCATTTTTTTGTTCAGTGTATCAATCGACATCGGGATTGTTGCGTTGGAGGTTGCGGTGGAAAATGCAAATCCCATAACCGGAAGGAATTTCTTCACGAATTTAATCGGATTCAGCCGTGTGAATACGAACAGAAGAACCTGATAAATGACGAAGCACTGCAGTGCCAGCGCCAGTGTTACATTTCCCATGTATTTCAGCATCGGTGCGAACGCAGAAAAGCCGACCGTTGCAAAGGTACGTGCAATCAGACAGAAAACGCCGACCGGAGCCACCTTCATGACCGTCATGGTCATTTCCATCATGACATCGTTAAACTGGCTGATAAAGTTGGAAACGACCGAAGCGCGGTTTCCGAGCTTTGCCAGCATTACGCCGACAAACAGGGCGAATACGATGATGGGAAGCATATCGCCGTTTGCCATGGAACCAATCGGGTTCTTCGGGATGATGTTGAGCAGTGTATCCACCAGGCTGACGCTGGAATCTGCTGCTGTCGAGGACAGGTCGGCTTTCTGAACCGCGCTCATGTTAAGTCCGAGCCCCGGGTGAATGAGCAGGGCGGTTCCAAGTGCGATGCAGACGGCAAGTGCTGTGGTAACAAGGTAAAAGCCGATCGTTTTTACGCCGACCTTTCCGAGGGTTTTGCTGTCTCCGATGGACATACTTCCGCAGACGAGGGAGCAGAAGACAAGCGGTACGACAAGCATCTGCATCAGGCGGATAAAGCCCTGTCCGATGACATACAGCACACCTTCTACGATGACGGTGTCCTTGATATAGCTGGACGGGATCCAATAGTGAATCACCACGCCGAGCAGCGCACCGGCCAGCAGGGCAATAAAAATCTGGGTGGAAAGCCCGAGCTTCTTTTTTGACTTTTCCGTTGTTTCTTTTCTGTTTCGGACCATTATTCGATTCCTCCGGTTTCTTCGAGATATTCTTTCAGTGCCGTTTTCCAGTCGAGCGGCTCAGGAATACCGGTCAGGCGGAGCATCATGTTGTCCAGAACAGAATAGGTCGGGCGGACATCATCGCGTGCGACAACCGGGTAGAGATCAAGGTCACCGGTTTTTCCGGTATACTCGAGGATGGTTCTTGCAAACTCATAGCGGCTGCAGCTTCCGGGGCAGACAACGTGGTACAGACCATACTCCTCGTTGTCGATAAAGTGGCAGATCACGCGCGCAAGCTCAAAAGCACTGGTCGGAGCCGCATACTGGTTGTTTGGAACCTCCATCGTGCCGCCCTTTGCCGCATTACGGAGTACTTCGTCCACAAAATCGCGGCCGATCCCGTAAATCCAGGAGCTTCGGATGATGACAAAGCGGTTCAAAAGCTGTGTCAGGATTTTCTCTCCGGCCTCTTTTGATTTTCCGTAGATCGTACGCGGATGTACGGTATCAAACTCGTTGTACGGGATGCGGGATTCCTTGTCGAAGACGTCATCCGTTGAGATCTGAATAACCTTTGCGTCGATATCATTGGCGGCAAGCGCTACGTTGCGCACACCGATGGCATTGACACGATAGGCTTCGTCGATGTTTTTTTCACACTCGGCAACGTCGGTCATACCGGCGCAGTTGATGATAACGTCGGGACGGTTGACATAAACGAACTGTGTGACTTCATCGATTTTGGTAATATCAACCTCGTGAATATCCGTTGGAAGAAGCTGATATTCCACACCCTCCAGCAGTTCCAGAAGGGCAGTACCGATGTGGCCTTCGGCACCTGTAATCCATATTTTTTTCATAGGTTTTCTCCTGTCCTTGATTTATATACAGAAAAACTGTAATTGTATTTATTTTACCTGTGGACTTTACAGAAGTCAATAAATTATAGAAAGTCTCTGTGCAGAACCGGAAAAAAAGTGGTATCATTTCTGTATATGTCTGCGATGTAAGACTGTATATCTGCTACAAAGAAGGAGGAGTGTTTTTGAAAAAGAACAAATATGAAATCGACATGTGCAACGGCACGATTATGGATAAGCTGATTTCCTTTTCGCTGCCGCTGATGGTGTCCGGCATTCTGCAGCTGATGTTCAACGCGGTGGATATCATCGTCGTCGGACGGTTCAGCGGAAGCCAGGCGCTTGCGGCTGTCGGATCGACAACGGCACTCATCAACGTGTTCATCAACCTGTTTATGGGAATCTCGCTCGGTGCGAATGTGCTTGCGGCGCGGTATTATGCAGCGGGGCGCGACCGGGAGATGTCGGAAACGGTACATACATCGATCATGCTGGCGCTGATCAGCGGCGTTGTGATGGCGTTTGTGGGCGTATTTTTTGCAAAAGGCGCGCTGGAGCTGATGGATACACCGGCGGATGTCATTGATCAGTCGGCATTGTATATGAGAATTTACTTTATGGGAATGCCGTTTTTCATGCTGTACAACTACGGTGCGGCGATTCTGCGTGCCGTCGGCGACACGAAGCGGCCGCTGTATTTCCTGATTGTATCGGGTGTGATCAACGCTGGTCTGAATATGTTCCTCGTGATCGTGTTCAGTCTCGACGTGGCAGGTGTGGCGATTGCAACGGTGGTTTCGCAGGCGATCTCCTGCGTGCTGGTTCTGCGGTGCCTCTATAAGAGCGAGGGAAGTTATCAGCTCCGGTTTTCGAAGCTGTGCCTGAAAAAGGATTACATCATCCCGATTTTCCAGGTCGGCATCCCGGCGGGTATTCAGAGTACCGTCATCAACTTCTCGAACGTGCTGCTGCAGTCATCCGTCAATTCCTTCGGTTCGATTGCAATGGCAGGCTACACGGCGGCCAACAATGTGCTGGGATTTTTATACACCTCAGTCAACTCCGTCACCCAGGCGTGCATGAGCTTCACAAGCCAGAACTACGGTGTCGGAAAATACAAACGAATGGATAAGGTGCTGATCGACTGCCTGATTCTCTCCAGCGGCATGGCACTGGTGATGGGTGGCGGCGCGTATCTGTTCGGTACGGAAATCCTGCAGATTTACACCGGGGACCCGGAGGTTATCCGCTGCGGTATGGAAATTCTGTCGATCACGACGGTTCCGTATTTCCTCTGCGGCATCATGGACCTCTTCCCGGGAGCCCTGCGCGGTATGGGATGCTCGGCGGTGCCGATGATTCTGTCCGTCATCGGAACGGTCGGAACGCGAATCGTGTGGATCTTCGGCATTTTCCCGCAGCACCGCTCGCTGTATGTGCTGTTCATTTCGTATCCGGGATCGTGGATCATCACGATTATCATGCAGGTGATCTGCTATCTGATTGTGCGGAAGAAAGTCCACAGCCGGGCAGCAGCCGTATAAAAAGAAAAAAAGACCAAAAGCCAGAAAACCGCGGATAAATCCATTTTTAAGTGGAATTATCCGCGGTTGTGTGATAAGATGGCTGTATGCGAAGAGGCAGGTAGAAGATACAGGGACACCTGCCTCTTACTCTGTGAAAAAGGAGAGAAGAGAGAACATATGAAAAAGTTTTATGCATGGTATCAGAAGCATATTACAGGTGCGATCTTTACCGGACTGATTCTCGGTATCTTAACCGGACTTCTTCTGGCGGACCGCTTTACGCCGATTCTGACCGTAACCGGCGTCATCGGCGGCATCTACATGAACGCCTTGAATATGATGATTTTCCCGATGGTATTCTGCTCAATTGTCATGGGTATCTGCAGCATCGGAAATGCAAAAACGACAGGTAAGATCACCGGCTACTCGATGATTTTCTTCCTGTGCACCACCGCGATTGCAAGTGCAGTCGGCATTATCATTCCAAGACTGATCCGCCTCGGAAAGGGAGTCCATTTTGAGATGGCAACTTCCGATATCCAGGCGACCGAGATGACCAGCATCCTCGACACGATCAAAAACCTGATCCCGTCCAACCCGGTGAAGGCGTTTGCGGAGGGCAACATGCTCCAGGTACTCGTGTTCGCTGTCGTTGTCGGCTTTACGCTGATTGCGGTCGGAGAGAAGGGACAGCCGCTCTTAAACGTGATCGACTCCCTGAATGAGGTCTGTTTAAAAGTCATCAGCACCGTTATGTACTTCACCCCGATCGGTGTCTTCTGTACGATCGTGCCGGTTGTCGAGGCAAACGGAACCAAAACCATCGTTTCCCTGGCAACCCAGCTCATCATTCTGTATGTGGCATTCTATGGATTTGCGATCGTCGTCTACGGCGGCGCTGTAAAACTCATCGGAAAGACGAGTCCGGTCAAGTTCTTTAAGGCGATCATGCCGGCAGCCCTGAATGCATTCGGAACATGTTCCAGTTCCGCGACGATCCCAATCAGCAAGCGCTGTGTCGAGAAAGAACTCGGCGTTTCGAACCAGATCAGCAGTATCGCAATCCCGCTCGGTGCCACCGTCAACATGGATGCGGTATCGATCCTGATGTCGTTTATGATCATGTTCTTCGCAAATGCCTGCGGCATCAACGTCAGCATTTCGATGATGGTGATCATTCTGCTTGCCAACGTCCTGCTTTCTGTCGGAACACCGGGTATCCCGGGCGGCGCGATCGCATCATTCGCAGCACTCGCCACGATGGCAGGTCTTCCGGCCGGCGTCATGGGCGTTTACATCAGCATCAACACACTGTGTGACATGGGTGCCACCTGCGTCAACGTCATCGGCGATATGGCAGGCTGCGTTGTGCTGCAGGAGAAAATTAAACTGGAAGAAAACTAAAAAATGTTACATAGAAAAAGAGGGATTCCTTTCACGGGAGTCCCTCTTTTGCAATGCGTAAAATAAATTAAATATAGTCCGAAACATATGGAATATGGTGGAAGAGCAGGTCATCCAGGCATTCCACAGTCTGCGGCGTCGTTTCGATGCGCGCCATCTCATACAGCTTGGAAGCCGTCTTGTAGCCGAGCAGCAGTGTCGTGAGCGATGCGATCGTCATTTTCATCACATGGTCCGGCTCGCGGTCGGTCGGCACACAGTGTCCTTTTTCAAAGAAGAATGTGAAGCTGTCATTGTTCCACGGAAGCAGCTCATCCTCGATCTCAAAACGGATACACACATCCGGCTCGTCCGGGTCGCAGGCGTAATGTTCCATAAACTGCACGACATCGATGATACGCCCCATCGAGTACGGGCGAATCGTTTCTTTGATATCGCTGTCCTCAAGCTCGAACGCGATGGGTTCACTGTAGTAGTTATTTCCTTTGACCTCATCGATCATGGAATCGTGCGCATGAATATACTCCCAGAGTCCCAGCTGCGCTTCGCGGTTCAGATAGATCATCTCTTTGATATGCATGATATCGGAGCTGATCAGATAGACCATGTAGCCGTACGGCACATCATCAGCGGAATAGTAGATCGCAACGACGGTATCATCCTCATCCCAGCGGAAATATTCTTCCCACGCCAGATTGTTGCGGTAGAGGCAACCGTGCGTCTTCGAAGCAAATTTGGTATGTAGTTCCTTGAAATCCTTGTCATCCCATGCCACGCGGCGCACATAGCCAGGGGCTTTGAGTTTCCGCGGCACCTGCGTGTCCTTGATGGTGTACGTCATCTTATTGGAAATGATTTCCCATCCGAGATTCCGGTAGAGCGGAATAGAGTAGGGATAGAGAAGCGCAAAGGAACGGTGGTTTTCCCGCATGCGCGTGAGACTCCGGATCATCAGCTTTTTCATGATGCCCTGGCCGGTGTATTCCGGGTAGGTGCAGACGCTGGTGACAAAACCGACGGGATAGCGGACACCGTAGATATTCATGTCCAGCGGATAAACCGCGAACTGTGATACCAGATCCTCCTCGCAGAAACAGCCGAGCACATCGGCACGGACGAGAACCGGGAATTTGGACTGCTTGATTTCATCGTCTTTCCATCCGCTTTCGGAAAGCTCCTGCTCTGTAACCTGAAAGGCGTAGCGCAGAAGTGCATTGTACTGCTCTGCGTCGTCGATGGTCAGCGGGCGGAAGGTTAAGTTCGAATCTTTCGTTTGAATCATGGATTACTCCCTCATTTTATTGTGAATCAAAGTATAGTGAATCAGATACTTTATTTTTTCGTAAATATTCTATCATAAGAAATGGAATTTGTGCAGTTAAAAATAAAGCCCATTCCGCAAATTTGGTAAAAAGATCAAAATAGTGTTAGAAATCGGATAAAAACTTCAAGAAACAGACAAAAAAATCTAATAAAATGAAAAACATACAGGGACAGTCTGCGCGAAAAAGCAGACATACGATTTCCAGGGTGACTGCGTTGAGATCGACGTGTTCAATCCGGAGACAAGAAAATATGTCTGGGACGTATGCAAGAAGAACTACTACGATTACGGCATCAATGCTTTCTGGCTGGATAACTCCGAGCCGGATTACGGTGTTTACGATTTCGATCATTACCGCTATATTGAAGGACCGGCGCTCTCCTGCAGCAACATCTATCCGCAATTATACAGCCGTGTCTTCTATGATAATATGAAAGATTTAGGCGACGTTCCGAGTACCTTTGAAGCTTTCTACGATCAGTTACAGGCAGGTCTTAACATGGGTCTTGCCGGAATTCCGTGGTGGACAACCGATATCGGCGGTTTCATGACAGACGATGTCAACGATCCGGACTTCCAGCAGCTTCTGATCCGCTGGTATGAGTTTGCAGTATATCCCGCTGTCCTCCGTATGCATGGCGACCGCGGCCCATACAACATTCCGATGCTCGACGACCGTGATTTCGGCGGCTGCTGCCTGCACACTGGCCAGCCGAACGAGCTCTGGAGCTACGGCGAAGAGAACTATAAGATCATGAAGAAATACTATGATATCCGGATCGAGATGCATGATTACATCAAAAAACTGTACGACGAGGCATCCGAGAACGTACAAGGGACGGAAAAGTCTATGAAGGCGGCCAGACGATCCACGCCGATGCACCGATCGATTCGATTCCGGTATTTAAACGAAAATAGTTAAGTAAGAAGAAAAAACCGACCGCGTAAAACCGGTCGGTTTTTTTGAATAAATTTCCATTACAGGACGGTTTTTGTACACTTTTTCTTGACGAAACGGGAAACAATCGTTACACTATTATGTATAACTGTAATTAAAATGGGAAAATGTAGCAAAACGCGGAAGCACACAAAGGGGTAATGAAGTTTTGTGTGTACCGGGGAGGAGAGAGGGAAACAGATGAATCAGACCGAATTGCCGGAATGTGAAAAAATAAATAAGAAAGAGCCTTCTAAGGATGTTCAGATGACACAGAAACAGGCAGACCGTCTGGTGGAACATCTGAAGAATATTTTCATGTATGTGCGGGTTCTCCGTCCGGATGAGATCGGAGATTTTATTATCGATGAAGAGAATGGCAAGCTGTGTGAATGCTACACAGTATGGAACAAAGCGATGCGTGCCTTAACTGTATTTCCGAAAAAGCCCTGCGGGAGAAATCGCAGAAATCAAAACTGGAATGCGTTGCGTCGAATGTGTATCAGGTCATTGCAAGATACGTGGAGATCGAAGGAGAACCATGCGTGATCGAGATGATCAACCGTCTCGACGATGAAACACTGATGGACTCCGAAGGACGCCAGAATCTGGTAAGCAAGCTGAACAGCTACAGCGAAGAGCTGTATCGTGACGCGCTGACCGGAGTATTCAACCGCCGCTACTTCGAAGACCAGATCCGGGACGCCAGCTTTTGCTGCGGCGTAGCATGATCGATCTCGATGATTTCAAATTATACAACGATACATACGGCCACAATGCCGGAGATATGGCGCTTGACACCATTGTAAAGACCGTCAACCGCTGCACCCGACGTACCGACCGTCTGATCCGCTTAGGAGGAGACGAATTTCTGCTGGTTCTGCCGGAGATGGATGAGGAAAACTTTGTACAGAAATTAAAACAGATTCAGTCACAGATCCATGAGGCACAGGTGCCGGGCTACTCGAAGATGCGTCTTTCCGTCAGCGTAGGAGGTGTTCTGACAAGAGATGAGACGATCGGCGAAGCTGCGATGCGTGCCGACCAGCTGATGTATCTTGCAAAACAACGGAAAAACATGGTTGTCACCGAGAAAGACCAGATCCTGGGTTGTCAGGACGATGTTGTCCGTCAGGAAAACCGCAGAGAAAAACAGCGCATCCTGATCGTGGATGATTCCGAGATGAACCGTATCATCCTCTCGGAGATTCTGCAGGATGAATACGATATCATCGAGCTTCCACCGGTGAAGAGTGCCTGCGTCTGCTGGAAGAATACGGAACAGGCCTTGCGCTGATCCTTCTGGATATCGTCATGCCGGGCATGGACGGTTTCGGAGTGCTTGACTACATGAACCGCAACCACTGGATCGAAGAGGTTCCGGTCATCATGATATCGAGCGAGGATTCCACACATTGTGCGCCGTGCGTATGAGCAGGGCGTATCCGATTATATCAGTCGTCCGTTTGATGCAAAAGTTGTTTACCAGCGTGTCTTCAATACGATCAAATTATATGCAAAACAGCGCCGTCTCGTGACGCTCGTCACCGAGCAGATTTATGAAAAAGAGAAAAACAATCAGATGATGATCAGTATCCTGAGCCATATCATGGAATTCCGGAATGGCGAGAGCGGACTTCATGTCCACCACATCAACGTTCTGACCAGTATGCTCCTCGAGCGTCTGGTACAGAAGACAGACCGCTACCACTTAAGCTGGTCCGATCAGCTGATGATCACAACGGCATCCGCGCTGCACGATATCGGAAAGATGGGCATTGACGAGAACATTTTAAATAAGCCGGGAAGGCTGACGAAAGAAGAGTTCGAGGAGATGAAGAAACATACCCTGATCGGAGCGTCCATGCTGAAGAGCCTGGAACTGTATCAGGACGAGAAGCTGGTACAGATTGCGTACCAGATCTGTCGCTGGCATCATGAGCGGTACGACGGAAAGGGTTACCCGGACGGCTTAAAAGGTGAGGAGATCCCGATTGCAGCCCAGGTTGTATCGATTGCCGATGTTTACGATGCGCTGACAAGCGAGCGTGTCTACAAATCGGCATACACGCACGAGAAAGCCATCGAGATGATCCTGAACGGCGAGTGCGGTGCCTTCAGCCCGCTGATGCTCGAGTGTCTGCTCGATATCAAAGATGCCATCTGCGAGGAGCTGAACACCATATCCGAAGAAAAACAGACTTCGATTCAGATTGAAAAGCTGAAAAAGAATCTGAAATCGGGGGGGGGGCAGAGCTGAGTTTTCTGAACTCTGATGAGAAGTTATCCACAGAAGATGCCTGGGAGAACAGGTATCATGCGGATTCGAAAGACGATCTTAAATAAAAATATACCAAAACCCATGGATTTCTGAAAAGATTCCATGGGCTTTTCGCACTTTTGTGCAAATTTTTGTTGTGATTCCGGAGGACAACTGCTATAATAACAGAAAATGTCAAAAAATACGACAAAAATACCGGAAGAGGGCTGTGCGAACAAGTACACACAAGTCTGGAAAGGATAAATATCATGAATCAGTTGGAAGTATTACGAGAGAGCCTTGGACAGTGCGATGAGATTATTTTGGATGCGCTGCTTATGAGAAACCGTATTGTCGAGGACATTATGGTATATAAAGAAGCAAATAACGTGCCGATTCTCCAGCCGGAGCAGGAAGCGAAACAGAAGGAATGGCTGGAACGCCGGATGCAGGAAAAACGCCATAAAAACGAAGTGGCGGATGTTTTCGAGAGCATCACAAGAAACAGTAAAAAGATTCAGGCAAGAAAGCTGTTCAATTATAATATTGTACTGATTGGCTTCATGGGAGCCGGAAAGAGCACCATTTCCGATTATCTCAAAACCGTGTTTGCCATGGATATCATCGAGATGGATCAGATCATCGCAGAGCGTGCCGGTATGAGCATCTCCGATATTTTCGAGACCTACGGCGAACAGTATTTCCGTGACTGCGAGACGAATCTTCTGATCGAAATGCAGTCGAGAACAAACGTTGTCATTTCGTGCGGCGGCGGAACTCCGATGCGTGAGTGCAACGTTGTAGAGATGAAAAAGAACGGCCGCGTTGTTCTTCTGACTGCAAAGCCGGAGACGATTTTAGACCGTGTCAAAGACAGCCACGACAGACCGCTGATTGAGAACAATAAAACCGTTCCGTTTATCGCAGATCTGATGAGCAAGCGCCGTGAAAAATACGAGGCCGCAGCCGACATTATCATCGAGACGGACGGAAAGAGCGAGCTGGAGATCTGTGAGGAGCTGATCCACAGCCTGCGGCAAATGGATGCAAAAGCGGAATAAAAGAGAAAAGCAAGGGAAAAAGGAAAAGAGACTGCTGTGTGTAACGGAGGTCTCTTTCTTTTTTGCGTAATCGTGACACAAAAAACAGAAAACGCAAAATTTACGGGAAAAGGATTGACAAAACAGATATTTCCCGATATTCTGATAAAAGTTGGGCTAAAATCGCATGAAAAAAGTGAAAAAACAAGGTATTATTTTGTATTATTGTCCGAATAAGAGAAAAAATTCAGGATAATTATATGAAATACAATGGCCCGTGTGCAGACACAGCCGGATCTGCCGGGGAAGGTCTGTGGAAAAAAGGAGGAACATCAATGAGAAAAAGAAACAAAGTCGTTTCTCTGCTTCTGGCAGGATGCATGGCAGCCGGTCTTCTGGCCGGATGCGGAAGCAGCGGAGAAACACAGATAGCAACTGCTGACAATGCCACGGCGGCATCAACCAGTACTGGAGCAGCAGATTCAGCAGCACCGGAGACTGCAGGCGAAGTGGACGGACAGATCAATCTTCGTGCAGTAGCCTTTGGAAACAATTTCGATGTGCAGGATATGGGATGGCGCTGGATGATGGGAGAGTGCTACGAAGGACTGATGCGTGACGTAGCAGATGAAACGGAGACCGTTTCGAGTATGCCGGTGCAGAATCCATGGACGTATCCGATGACGGACTGGTTTACACTTTCCATCTGAGAAAGGATGCCAAATGGTCCGACGGACAGCCGGTTACCGCAGCAGATTATGAGTACGGCTGGAAACGTCTGTTAAATCCGGAATACGGCTATTCCTATTCTTTCTACCTGTTCAACGTAGTAGGAGCAGAGGAGTATTATAACGGACAGGGCTCTGCCGATGAGATCGGAATCAAGGCAGTGGACGATTACACCTTCGAGGTTACCTTAAAGGTAGCGGATCCGACCTTCCAGTCCAAGCTGGTAGCAACTCCGCTTTACCCGACCCGTCAGGATGTCGCAGAGGCAGCCGGAGACCAGTGGGGAAAAGACTGGACAAAATGTGTCTACAACGGACCGTTTGCCATGACCAACCTGGTAGAAGATAACTCCATGACATGGGTGAAAAATGACCAGTACTGGGATAAGGACAACGTAAAACTGAATCAGGTAAACTGGTACTGTGTAGCAGAGAACGCAACAGCAGCAACCATGTTCGATAACGGACAGCTGGACGTTTTCGATGCAGCAGGCGATTACATTGCAAAATATGACAAAGAAGTAGAAGCAGGCAATATGCAGACCATGACCACCGAGTACCCGGGAACTATGGTTCTGTGCTACGAGCAGTCTGAGGGCGGAAAATCCGGTCTGATGAAAAACGTAAACATCCGCAAGGCAATTTCCTACTCCATCAACCGTGAGGAGATGGTATCAGCTGTTTACGGAAGATACACCGCAGCTTACGGCTTCGTTTCCCCGGCGATCACGCTCGACGGAACTTCCTACCGCAAGCAGCGTCGGAGACCATGAAAGAGGAATATGAGCAGTATGCAGGCGATGCAGACAAGTTAAAAGCACTGTTCCAGAAAGGCCTTGATGAGCTTGGTATCACCGACAAACCGGAAGACATCACCATTACACTGCTGTCCCAGGGTTCTGCTACCGAGAATCAGCTCGAGAGAGAGTACCTGCAGCAGTCCATTTCCCAGAATCTGGGCGTAAAGGTAGAGCTGAACACCGTTGGCGATTACCAGATGTTTGCAAACGAGCGCGATAACAAGAACTACGATATCTTTGTAGGCGGATGGTTCAGCGATTACAACGATCCGCTGGATTTCCTGAACGTCATGAAGACAGGCGTTTATGATTCCTACGGCCTCTATAGCAACAGCGAGTACGACAGCCTGATCGATTCTCTGACCGGAGAGAACGACAACGCAAAACGCCTTGAGATTTACCAGAAGCTGGAAGATCTGCTGGTTGCACAGGATTGTGGTGTTGCACCGCTGTACTACTCTGATAAACATTACTATTATCAGAACTGGGTAAAAGATTTCTACACATCCTCCTTCGGCGCAAGCCAGGAGCTTTACAGAGCATCTGTACAGAAATAAAAAAGCAGCAAAACAGAAGAAATGAGGGAAGAAGGGCTTATGAAACAATAGGCTCTTCTTTCGCTATCATAATAAAATTCCGGTCGGAAAAGACCGGACAGGGAGAGGATTTTTATGCCAAAATATTTACTGCGCCGTTTTGCAGAAATGCTGATCACACTGTTTCTGATTGCAACGGCCACGTTTTTCCTTCTGGAAGCGGTTCCGGGAGATCCGCTGACGGAGCGTGCGAGCAAGCTCTCGCCGACCGTAAAGGAAAACCTCTATAAGCGCTACGGCCTCGACAAGCCGATGATGGAGCGCTATGTGATCACAATGAAGGGAATCTGCAAGGGAGAGTTCGGAGAATCTGTTGTCTATGCGGGACAGACGGTACAGAAGCTGATTCATGACCGTCTTCCGGTATCCGCCCGCCTTGGTATCCAGCAGGTGCTGGTCGGTATCACGATCGGTCTGCTGCTTGGAATTCTTGCGGCAATGAGGAGGGGAAGCTTCTGGGACTATATGGTGATCGCCCTGTCGGTCCTCTTGATTTCCATTCCGAACCTGATCTTTGGTCTGATGCTTCAGAAAATTTTCGCAGGTAACCTGAAGGTTCTGCCGACGATCGGCTGGCCTGCGGGAAAGGATCTGTGGTTCGGAGGATGGGAATACACGATTCTTCCGACCCTGACAGGATGCTTTTCTTATATCGCAACGTATGCGCGTCTGCTGAAAACCTCGATGCTCGATGTGATCAATCAGGATTACGTGCTGACTGCTGAATCGAAGGGCTTAAGCCGCGGACAGATTATCCGCCGCCATATCCTTCGGAACTCGTTTATCCCGGTTATCACACAGCTTCCGATGTCGGTTGCCATGTGTATCACAGGCTCCTTCTTCATCGAGAGCATCTTTTCCATCCCGGGAATCGGACAGTATTATGTGACGGCGGTCAATAACCAGGATCTTTCCATTATCATGGGAGAGACGGTTATTATCGCAGCACTTTACATCGGTGTTCTCTTTATCACGGACCTGCTGTACGTGGTCGTTGACCCGAGAATCAGTCTGACAGGAAAGAGCAGATAAGGAGGATATTATGGCAGCATTAACACCGGAAAAATTTAAAGTAATAGGATACACCGAGGAAGATGCGAACCGGATTGACCGCCCGACCATTTCCTACTGGCAGGATGCCTGGAGACGGCTCCGCAAAAATCCGATCGCAATGGGATCTCTTGTTGTGCTCGGCATTCTGCTTGTCATGGTCATCATCGGACCGCATATCAAAGGATATGATTATGTATCCATGAATATCGCCGAGAAAAACCAGGGCGTATCGTCAAAATACTGGTTTGGAACCGACAACCTGGGACGTGACCTCTTCTCAAGAGTCTGGGTCGGCGCGCGGGCATCACTGATCATCGCGATCGTTGCAACGGCAATCAAACTCATCATCGGAACGGTATATGGCGCGCTGATGGCACATTTCGGCGGCTGGGTCGATGAGGTTCTGATGCGGATCATCGAGGTTATCAACTCGATTCCGTCTCTGCTTCTTACGATTCTGATCATGATGATTCTTGGAAATAACCTGTTTGCACTTCTGGTCGCGCTTAGTGTCACCGCATGGTGTAACACGGCACGTCAGGTGCGCGGTATGATCAAACAGCTCCGTGAGACGGAATACGTTTACGCGGCGGAGGTGCTCGGTGCAAAACCGCTCCGCATCATCTTAAAACACTATGTACCGAATATGCTGGGTATCCTGATTCTGGATACGGCGACGGCAATCCCGATGTTTATTTTTACGGAGGCAGGTCTTAGCTTCCTCGGCATCGGCCTCAAGGCACCATCGATCAGCCTTGGTGTCCTGATTTCGATGGGACAGCAGAACATGGATTTCTATCCGTCACAGCTTCTGTTCCCATGTCTCGTGCTCTGTATCATCGTTATGGCATTCAACCTTCTGGGAGACGGCCTTCGCGATGCCCTTGATCCGAGACTTCGCCAGTAATAAGTGGGAGATAACGATATGAACGAACAAAACAATCCGATTCTGGAAGTAAAAAACTTAAGAGTCTCTTATCACACCTATGCCGGTGAAGTAAAGGCAGTCCGCGGTGTACAGTTTTCTCTCGAGAAAGGTCAGGCGCTCGCAATTGTGGGCGAATCCGGCTGCGGAAAATCTGTAACGGCGAAATCCATCATGGCCTCATCAAGGCCCCGCAGGGTGAGATTAAAGAGAACAGTGAAATTCTCTATCATGGAGAGAATATTCTGAAATACAACAAAAAACAGTGGCAGCATTACAAAGGCGGCGAGTGTGCAATCATTTTCCAGGATGCGCTGGCTTCCTTAAATCCGACGATGCGTGTCGGAAAACAGATTATGGAAAATCTGATGGGACACAAAAACATGACAAAACAGGAAGCGGCAAAGGAGGCTGTCGAGATGCTGCGCATGGTCGGCATCCCGGAGCCGGAAAAACGTGTCAGACAGTATCCGCACGAATTTTCCGGCGGTATGCGTCAGCGTGTTATGATCGCGATTGCATTTGCCTGTGATCCGAAAATTCTGATCTGTGACGAGCCGACGACCGCGCTCGATGTGACAATTCAGGGACAGATTCTCGATATTATCAAGAATCTGCAGAAGAAAAATCAGACATCCGTCATCATGATCACACATGATCTCGGTGTTGTGGCAAATATCGCACAGAAGATTGCTGTCATGTATTCCGGCATCATCGTGGAGAGCGGAACGTGTGAGGACATTTTCTATCGTCCGCGTCACCCGTATACCTGGGCGCTGATCCGTTCCGTACCGCGTCTGGATCTGAAAAACAAGCAGGAACTCGCGACAATTCCGGGAACTCCGCCGGATCTTTTAAACCCGCCGGTCGGATGTCCGTTCTGCACGCGGTGCAGCTACTGTATGCCGATCTGTAAGGAAGAGATGCCGGAGGTAACGGAATTCGGCGGCGAGCATAAGGCTGCCTGCTGGCTCCATCACCCGATGGCACCAAAAGTAGAAATGCCAAATCTGGAAGGAGGAGAACTGTAATGGAAAATAACGAAAAAGAAGTGCTTTTTTCCGTTTCCCATCTGAAAAAATATTTTCAGGTCGGAAACCATGCGACCTTAAAGGCCGTGGATGATGTCTCCTTCGAAATTTACAAGGGTGAGACACTTGGAATGGTTGGCGAGTCCGGATGTGGAAAGACGACGTGCGGCCGTACCTGCATCGGCCTGTATGACAAGACCGACGGACAGGTGCTCTACAAGGGAACCGATGTCCATGCATTAAACGGAAAAGAGCGGTTTGCCTTCAAAAAACAGGTGCAGATGGTCTTCCAGGATCCGTATGGATCGCTCGACCCGCGTATGACCGTTGCCGATATCATCGGTGAGGGAATCAATATCCATCATCTTGCGAAGAATAAAAAAGAGCGCCAGGAGATGATCTACAAATATCTGGAGCTGGTCGGACTGAACCGCGAGCATGCGAACCGTTTCGTGCACGAGTTTTCCGGCGGACAGCGCCAGCGAATCGGTATCGCGCGTGCGCTTGCCGTGCAGCCGGAGTTCATCGTTCTCGATGAGCCGATCTCCGCACTCGACGTTTCGATTCAGGCGCAGATCGTCAACCTGCTTGTGGACTTACAGAAGAAGATGGGTCTGACCTATCTTTTCGTTGCGCATGATCTGTCGATGGTCAAACATATTTCCGACCGTGTGGCGGTTCTGTATCTGGGAACGCTCGTCGAGCTGACGACATCCGAGGAGCTGTACGCCAACCCGCGCCACCCGTACACACAGGCACTGCTCTCCGCGATTCCGATTCCGGACCCGAAAGTAGAGGCAGAGCGCGACCGCAAAAAAATCCGCCTCGAAGGCGAGGTGCCGAGCCCGATCAACACGAAGCCGGGCTGCAAATTCCAGGGAAGATGCAAGTACGCAAAGGACATCTGCCGACAGCAGATGCCGGAATTAAAAGACGTGGGCAACAATCACTTTGTGGCATGTCATTTCTGCGATGCGTTAGAAGAAAATAAGGAATTATAAAACATGGAAAAGATAAAGAACATCTGCCGTGATCTCGGCAAAGCATTTACAATCGGCCTGCTCTCCGGCGGCGCTGCGGCAGCTGTGCTGCTGCTGGGAGGATTCCTCTTTGGAGGATTCACGTTCCGCGCTGCCCTTGAGGCGGCGAAAGACGGCCTGCTGCTGATCGCGGCCCTCGGCATGTTCGTGATCGCTGGAATGCTGATGGTAAAAGGCAAAAACCCGGAGAAATTCACGCAGAAGGAAAAATGGCGCGTCCACTTTGCCGTGCTCGGATATAAGAGTGTGTTCGCAGTTCTCTGCGTTTCCTGGGTGCTGTGGGCGGCAGCGGCGGATTATCTTTTGTATCGGATGTGAAAATAGTTTCTATAAATAAAAAGAGAATTTTGCAGACTGTAAAAATGAGGTCCGGCAAAATTCTCTTTTTTCGTTTAGTCGTTATTCGTCTTCGAGACGGGAGATAACCATCTCCATGGATTTCTGATATTCTTCATCCGAAGAATTGTAGAACAGCATCAGATCGAGGCAGCTGCTCATTTTCTTCAGTGCTTCCGGGATGGAGTAGTCGATCGTTTTCACATATTCATCCCAGTGCTCCAGCTTCCACGTATCGCGCACGGAGTTGCGGTCGATCATGCGCTGGTGGCAGATCTCCGGTTTTGTGACAACCCAGATCACAACAAGCTTTGCCCCATGGTCAGCGAGCTTTTTGGAGAAGTCTTTCAGGAACTTCTCATCATGCACTTCGCGTGTGAATGGTGCGTTGATCAGCACAATATCGTCATACTCGAGTGCTTCCAGTCCGAAATTGACCGTTACTTCATATTCATAATCGCGGATATTCTCCTCGAAGAAATCAGAACTGCGGTTGATTTCCTGTCCGCCCGCTTTGAAAACGCGGTTCGACAGCGGAATGACCGTATCCTTGTCGAGATAAACAACGTGTTTCAGCTCCTTGGCGAGCTGTTTTGAAATGTATGTCTTTCCGCACGCCGGCGGCGAGGTTACGAGGATCATCTTTTTCATCATTTGTATGTCTTCCTTTCCAGTTGAATCAAAAAAAATCACTCCTAGTATTATAGAAAATTTGGGAAAAAATTGCAAGAGAAAAGACGGTTGTGCCGGAGAAAAAATTGTCTTATAATAAAATAAGATTTTTATGCCATCACGGAGAAAATAAATGGAGGAAAGACAATGAGCAGAGCAAATACACGAGTTGTGAAAATCGGCGACCGAGTCATCGGAGGCGGAAATCCGATTCTGATCCAGTCCATGACGAATACCAAAACAGAAGATGTGGAGGCAACCGTAAAGCAGATCCAGGCGCTCACGGAAGCCGGATGTGACATTATCCGATGCGCCGTCCCGACCATGGAGGCAGCCAAGGCGCTGTCCGAGATCAAAAAGCAGATCTCGATTCCGCTTGTAGCAGATATTCATTTTGACTATCGATTGGCGATCGCCGCGATCGAAAACGGAGCCGATAAAATCCGCATCAACCCGGGCAACATCGGCAGCCGCGACCGGATCCAGGCGGTTGTAGATGCAGCAAAAGAACGCCAGATTCCGATCCGCGTCGGCGTCAACAGCGGTTCACTCGAAAAAGAGCTGGTGGAAAAATACAACGGCGTAACGGCAGAGGGCCTGGTGGAGAGCGCGCTCGACAAAGTGCGGATCATCGAGGAGATGGGCTATGACAATCTCGTCATCAGCATCAAATCGTCTGATGTGATGATGTGTGCAAAAGCGCATGAGCTGATCACGAACCAGACGGATCATCCGCTTCATGTCGGCATTACGGAGGCAGGAACGCTGTATTCCGGCAACATCAAATCGGCAGTGGGACTCGGTATTATTTTATATCAGGGCATCGGAGATACGATCCGTGTTTCCCTGACCGGCGATCCGCTCGAGGAAATCAAATCCGCAAAACGGATCTTAAAGACCCTGGGACTTCGAAAAGGCGGCATTGAGGTCGTATCGTGTCCGACCTGCGGACGGACCCAGATTGACCTGATCGGACTGGCAAACCAGGTGGAAACACTGGTGCAGGGCTACGATCTTGATATCAAGGTTGCCGTCATGGGCTGCGTGGTCAACGGACCGGGCGAGGCAAAAGAGGCGGATCTTGGTGTTGCAGGCGGAAAAGGCGTCGGCATTTTAATTAAAAAAGGTGAAATCGTGAAAAAAGTACCGGAGAGCGAGCTGCTGTCCGTCTTAAAGGACGAGCTGGATCACTGGAGCAAGTAGAAAAGAAAGCAGGAATAGGAATGGAAAAACAGTTTCAGGAAGTATTTCCGGATTTGAGAATCGAAGGGGGCATGGCAGAGCTTCTCGATACCGTGGAGGTTTCACGGGTATCGATCAATAAGAAAAAAGATCTGCTGCGGATCTATGTGGTCAGCCATCAGTGGATTCACAAAAAATATATTTATCAGCTGGAGCGCCAGATCGAGGAGCAGCTCTTTTCCAACGTGCCGCTGCGCGTGAAGATTATTGAGCGGTTCTATCTGTCGCGCCAGTATACGCCGGAAAACTTTCTGGAGGTGTACCGTCCGAGTATCCTGCTCGAGCTGAAAAACCACAGTGTCTTTCTGAATCATCTGTTTTCGACTGCCGAGATTACCTTCCCGGAGACGAACAAAATGCACCTGGTGCTCGTGGACTCCGTTGTGGCAAAGGAGCGCGAGGAGGAGCTGGTCCACATTCTCGAGAAAATCTTCTGTGAGCGGTGCGGCTTCGACCTGATCGTGGAAACCGAGATGAGAAAGCCGGAGGGCGAGAGCCGCGCCATGAGAAATTCCGAGCTCCGCATCCGGGAGGAAGTGCGCCACGTTCTGGCGCATACCCATTACGGTGAGATGCTCGGCGAAAAAGAGCAGAACCGGATGGAAGAGCAGGCGGAAGCAGCAGGCGAACAGCCAAAAGCATCCGCAGCAGCCAAGGACGGCGAGGCGAAAAAAGAAAAAGCAGCAGACGGCGGAAGGGGAAAAGGTTTTTTCGGCGGCGGACGCGGTTCCTTCAAAAAAGGCAAGGGCAGTTTCGGCCGGAATGCGGACAATCAGCCGCGCAAATCCTCCAATCCGGATGTGCTGTACGGAAGAGATTTCGAGGATGAGAGCGTGGAGATTCTGAAAATCGGCGATGAGATCGGTGATGTTGTCATCCGAGGAAGAGTCAGAGTGTGGATATGCGCGAGATCCGGAATGAGCGTACGATTTTCATGTTCACGATCACCGACTTTACGGATACCATCGGCGTCAAGATTTTCGTCCAGAACGCGGAAGTGCCGGAATTAAAGGATGCGATCAAAAAAGGCGCGTTCATTAAAGTAAAAGGAAAAACGACGGTTGATGCATTTGACCACGATCTGACGGTTATGTCTGTCTGGGGCATCAAGAAGATCACCGATTTCCGTACCGGCCGTCAGGATACGAGTCCGGTGAAGCGTGTGGAGCTGCACTGCCATACAAAGATGAGCGATATGGACGGTGTCACCGATGCTGCCCGTCTGGTACAGCGTGCCTATGAGTGGGGCCATCCGGCGATCGCGATCACCGATCACGGCGTGGTGCAGTCCTTCCCGGAGGCAAACCATGCGATCGAGGCGATCGACGGCGCTTACCGGAAAAAATACCAGGCAGAGCACCCGGATGCGACAAAAGATGAGCTGAAAAAAGTTTCGGCTCCGTTCAAGGTCATCTACGGCATGGAGGCTTATCTCGTCGACGACTTGAAAGATATCGTTGTCAACAGCAAAGGACAGGACATCCACGGAAGCTACGTTGTTTTCGATATCGAGACGACGGGATTTTCCCCGGTTGTCAACAAAATCATTGAGATCGGTGCCGTCCGTGTGGAAAACGGAGCGATTGTCGATAAGTTTTCCACCTTCGTTAACCCGAAAGTCCCGATCCCGTTCCGGATTGAGAACCTGACCGGCATCAACGACAACATGGTTCTTGACGCGCCGGACATCGAAACGGTGCTGCCGAAATTCCTGGAGTTCAGTGAGGGAGCCGTTATGGTTGCCCACAATGCTTCGTTCGATATGAGCTTTATCGAGCACAATTGTGTCCTGCAGGGGATCGAGCGGGAATTTACAACGGCGGACACCGTCGCCATGGCGCGTTTCCTGCTGCCGGGCCTGAACCGTTTCAAACTGGATACCGTTGCGAAGGCGGTCGGCGTATCGTTGGAAAACCATCACCGTGCGGTGGACGATGCCGGCTGTACGGCGGAAATTTTCGTGAAATTCGTAAAAATGCTGGAGGAGCGCAATATTCTGACTCTGGATGACCTGAATGCGCAGGGAAAAGTATCGGAGGAGGCTGTGCGCAAGCTTCCATCGTACCATGCGATCATTCTGGCAAAGAACGAGACGGGACGTGTCAATCTGTACCGCCTCGTGTCGGAATCCCACCTGAAATACTACAACCGCCGGCCGAAGCTGCCAAAGAGCGTCTACCTGAAATACCAGGACGGTCTGATGATCGGATCTGCCTGCGAGGCGGGCGAACTCTACCAGGCAATCCTGCGCGGTGAACCGGATGCGGCGATTGCGCGTCTCGTGGACTTCTACGATTATCTGGAAATCCAGCCGATCGGCAACAACGCGTTCATGATCAAAAAAGAGGACGTTTCTGCCGTAGAGAGCGAGGAGGATTTAAAGGAGATCAACAGGCGCATCGTCAAACTTGGCGAGCAGTTCCATAAGCCTGTTGTGGCAACGTGCGACGTCCACTTCATGGATCCGCAGGACGAGATCTACCGCCGCATCATCATGACCGGAAAAGGTTTTGACGACGCTGATGAGCAGGCACCGCTGTTCCTGCGCACCACCGAGGAGATGCTTGAAGAGTTTTCGTATCTCGGAAGTGAGAAAGCGGAGGAGGTCGTCATCACCAATCCGCGCAAAATCTCCGACCTTGTCGAGAAAATCTCCCCGATCCGTGCCGGAAAATTCCCGCCGGTCATCGAGGATTCCGACAAGACACTGCGGAGAATCTGTTACGACCGCGCGCATGAAATCTACGGCGAGGAGCTTCCGGAGATCGTTTCCGCGCGCCTCGAGCGGGAGCTGAACTCCATTATTTCCAACGGATATGCCGTTATGTACATCATCGCACAGAAACTGGTGTGGAAGTCGAACGAGGACGGCTACCTCGTAGGATCGCGTGGTTCCGTCGGTTCCTCGTTCGTTGCGACGATGGCGGGAATCACGGAGGTAAACCCGTTGAGCCGCATTACTACTGCGAGTCGTGCCATTACAGCGAGTTCGATTCGCCGCGCGTCAAAGAGTACGTCGGCCGTGCCGGATGCGATATGCCGGACGCCGTCTGCCCGAACTGCGGCAAGCCGCTGAAAAAAGCCGGATTTGACATTCCGTTCGAGACGTTCCTTGGATTCAAGGGAAACAAAGAGCCGGATATCGACCTGAACTTCTCCGGTGATTACCAGAGTAAGGCGCACAAATACACAGAGGTTATTTTCGGCGCCGGTCAGACGTTCCGTGCGGGAACCATCGGTACGCTGGCGGATAAAACAGCGTTCGGTTACGTGAAGAACTATTACGAAGAGCGCGGCCAGCACAAACGGAACTGCGAGATCGACCGTATCGTGGAAGGATGCACCGGCATCCGCCGTACCACCGGCCAGCACCCGGGCGGTATCATCGTTCTGCCGTTCGGTGAGGATATCAACTCCTTCACCCCGGTGCAGCATCCGGCGAACGATATGACAACCGACATTATTACGACTCATTTCGATTACCACTCCATTGATGCCAACCTCTTAAAGCTCGATATTCTCGGACACGATGATCCGACCATGATCCGTATGCTCGAGGATATCACGCACCTTGATGCGCAGACGATTCCGCTCGATAACCCGGAGGTCATGTCGCTGTTCAAGAGCACCGAGGCGCTCGGCATCAAGCCGGAGGACATCGGCGGCTGTCCGCTTGGATGTCTTGGCGTGCCGGAGTTCGGTACCGATTTCGTTATCCAGATGCTTCTGGACACGAAGCCGCAGTCGTTCTCCGACCTGATCCGTATCTCAGGTCTGTCGCACGGAACCGACGTATGGCTCGGCAATGCGCAGACCCTGATCGAGGAGGGCAAGGCGACGATTTCCACCGCCATCTGTACCCGGGACGATATCATGATCTACCTGATCGACAAGGGACTCGAAAGTGAGCTTTCCTTTACGATCATGGAGAGTGTGCGAAAAGGAAAGGGCTTAAAACCGGAGTGGGAAGAGGAGATGAAGGCCCACGATGTGCCGGACTGGTACATCTGGTCATGTAAAAAGATCAAGTACATGTTCCCGAAAGCCCACGCGGCGGCGTACGTCATGATGGCGTACCGCATCGCTTACTATAAAATTTTCTATCCGCTGGCGTACTATGCGGCGTACTTCTCCATTCGTGCGTCTGCATTCTCCTACGAGCTCATGTGCATGGGACGCGACCGGCTGGAATATTATATGAAAGATTACGAAAAACGGAAAGACACGCTGACTCAGAAGGAGCAGGCAACCGTCAAGGATATGAAGATTGTCCAGGAAATGTACGCCCGCGGCTTCGATTTTGTGCCGGTGGACCTCTATAAGGCACAGGCGCACCGCTTCCAGGTCTACGATGACAAACATCTGATGCCGGCGCTCGACTCGATCGAGGGTCTGGGCGACAAGGCGGCCGACGCCGTTGTCCTTGCGGCACGAAACGGAAAATTCCTCTCGAAAGATGATTTCCGCGACCGCACCAAGGTCAGCAAGACGATTATCGACTTTATGGCGGACCTAGGTGTCTTCGGAGATCTGCCCGAAAGCAACCAGTTTTCGCTGTTCGACTATTAAAAGGAGCGTCCCCTTTCCGTTGCAATCCCGTGCGTCTTGGGGTATAATCAGACGTTGTGGAAAAGAACGAAAACGATTTAGATAAAATAAGGTGAAAAACATTGAGAAGAAGATTGGAACAACTGCTGAACGGCAGATTTGAATATGAGGTTCCCCATCTGCTGCTGTCCGAGACGGAGGTGGCCCTGACGCTGGACGAGGGGCAGAATTTCCGCGGAGAGCTGAATATCGGAGCGGAAGACGGGAGAAGAGTAAAAGGAATTGTGACCACAGATCATCAGAGAATCATTCTGGCGAAAAATCAGTTCCAGGGAACGGCGAGTACGATTGAGTACGGCGTGGATACCAGCGGATTAAAAGCAGGCGATGAAATCTGTGGAAACATCACCGTCAGCAGCAATCTGGAGGAACGCTGCGTGCGGGTACACGTCTCGATTGCGGGAAAGACAATGAACATTTCCGGACAGGAGATTCATTCCCTGGCAGATTTTGTGCATCTGGCAAGCCATGATTTCAGCGCAGCGTACCGCTTCTTTGTAAAAAAAGAGTTTGCACGTCTTCTTCAGAAAGAGGCACCAGAGCAGATGGCACTTTATCAGGGACTGTCCCACAAGCCGGTGACATTTCAGCATCTGGAGGAATTTCTGGTTGCCCTCGGTCAGAAAGAGCCGGTGATGCTTTCGGCGGAACAGCCGGAGAAAACTGTGCTTACCGTGGACCAGCCGCGCAAGGAAACACTGTATCTGTATAAAAATACCTGGGGCTACGTCCGCATGGAAATCGAGGTGCAGGGAGACTTTCTGGAAGTGGAAAAGAAGTCGTCACTTCAGAAGATTTCATCGGAAGCGTCTACGGTGTGGAATACATTATCCATCAGGAGAAAATCGGAAACGGCCGCCATTACGGCAGAATTACGGTGCGTCAGGGAAAACAGGAGCTTCGCTTTGAACTGGAAGTGACAAACAGCGAAAAGCATGTGACCAGCAGGAAAAATACGGAGCGCGACCGTCAGATAACTGCCATCGCGCGCGGCTATCTCGATCTGGCAGTCCATAAACGCGACTACCGTACCTGGTATCAGGACACCTGGGAGCCATCGAGCAGTTCGAAAAAGCCGGAGGAGACATGGCGTGGGTGACGCTGGGAAAAGCATGGCTGTACGAGAGCCATGAGGAAACCGGAAAAGCAAGAGAAACGCTTTCTTACGTAAAAGAGCATCAGGAACTGCTGGACACCGCGGAGAAAAAAGGAGCGTACCTGTATCTGACATGGAAGCTGAAAATGGAAGTGGGCCATACCGAGCTGGTATCACGCCTTGGAACACTGATGCGGCAGGAGAGTGCAAGCTATTTTCTGTTAAAGCTTGCCATTGATGCCGACGATTCCTGGCAGCAGTCACTGACCCGTCAGCTCTACGCGATGGAACTTTGCTATGAGTGCGGGTGCAAGAGCCCGCTTCTGTATCTGGATGCGGCACAGCTCTATCTCCGCCAGGAGGGACAGCTCCGCCGGATTTCGCCGTTCACCGTTCAGGTGCTGAAATTTGCGCAGAAAGAAGGCATTTTAAGCGGGGAACTGTTAAAACGGGCCGCTTATCTTACAGAGACGATGAAAACGTTCGATGAGAATGTCTATCAGATTCTGACTGCGGGCTATGAGCGTTTTCCATCCGATGAAGTGCTCGAAGCCATCTGCAAACTGGTGATGAAGGGCCGCCCGGTGCGGAAGGAATATTTCCCGTGGTATGCAAAAGCCGTGGAGCGGAACATCCGCATCACGCGCCTGTACGAGTACTATATCGAAACGATGGATGCGTCGTTCGACGAGGTCCTTCCGCAGGTCATCCGGATGTATTTCTCCTACAGCAACACACTGGCAGGCCAGAAGAAAGCGCTGATCTACGCAACGTGATCAAAAACCGCGAAAAAGACCGCCATACATTCCAGAGCTACCGCCCGGCGATGGAGGTTTTCACAGCAAGACAGATCCAGAAAGGCCGCATGAACCGCGAATACGCCGCACTGTACCGGACTTTTTTGAAAAAACCGGAAGATCCCGACAGCGCAAAAGCGATCGCAAATGTGCTGTTTACCCATCATGTAACGTGTGAAAATCCGAAAATCACGCGTGTGATCGTCTGCCATCCGGCGATGGCGGGCGAAACGTCCTATCCGATGACGGAACGGGGTGCTTATATCCGTCTGTACGGCAAAAAAGCGCGGATTCTTCTCGAAGATGAGCAGCGCAGAAGATATGCGGTGACAGAAACCTGCCGCGTAGAGCCGTTGTTTACGGATGAAGAGCTTGCCCGTGCCTGCGGCGGTTTTGCCATTGAAAATCCGGGTCTGCTGCTACACCTGTGCGGGGAGCAGGAAGAGGAGATGCAGCTTACCGCAGAAAATCTTGCCTGGTATCAGCAGGCAGCGCGCACGAGCGCATTTTCCAGTGCTTACCGGAAAACAGTGCGTCAGAAACTGCTGGAATACTATCTTGCCCATCCGGATGAGCGTGAGACCGAGGCGGCTGTTGCAGAGCTGGAGGACAGCGCTTACGCAAAGGTGGACCGTATTTCTACGATCGAGCTTCTGGTACGCTACGGCTGTTACAGCCGCGCCTTTGCCCTGACGGATCGGTACGGCTACGAAAAGATCCCGGTGTCGTGTCTCTTCCGTCTGGCGCATGCGATGATTCTGGAAAAGAGTTTACAGAGGACGAGGAGCTTCTCTATCTGGCATCCTACGTGGTAAAACAGGCATCTACGATGAAATTGTATTGTGCTATCTGAGAGATTATTTCACCGGTTCTATTGAGGATATGTGCAGTTTATGGGATAAAATCCGCGGCTTCCAGATGGAGAGCGACAAGCTGGAGGAGCGCATTCTGACCTGGTCCGTCTTTGTGCGCAGCCACCCGAAGTGGGAGCAGGAAATGCTGGAGAGCTACATCCGCCAGAGCGGAAAAGAGCATGTCATTCTGGCATACCTGACGTATCTTGCGATCGGCTATTTTATGGACGGAAAACCGCTTTCGGATCAGATGTTTGACTACTTGGACCGCGCCTGGAAACAGGGTTGGGAGCTGGACGAGATCTGCCGTTTTGCGATGCTGAAACATCTTTCCACGAAGCCGCAGCTTTCTGAGGAGGAAGAAAAAGAGGCGCATACCCTGCTTCTGGCGTTTACGAAACAGGGACTCCGCTTTGCCTTCTACAAGGATCTGCCGGAGCACCTGACCGAAGGCTTCCAGATCGGCGACCGCATGTTCATCGAGGAGCGCCAGAGAGCGGAGGCAAAGGTGACGATTCATTACCGGACAAACGCCGAAGAAACATGGAAGAGCGAACCGATGCGCAATATGTATCAGGGCATTTTTGTGAAAGAGTTTCTGCTGTTCTACGGCGAGAAAATGGAGTATTACCTGACCTTTACGAACCGTCAGGGCGAGGGAAAAACAGAGGTGAAAACCGTCTCCATGACCGGCGAACCAAAAGCAGGAAAGACGCGGTACCAGCTTCTGAATCAGATGAAAGCAGCGCGCGCGGCAGGAGATTCGGAAAAAGCAGAAGAAGCATTCCAAAAGTATCTGCAGCAGGAGGCTCTGGTTCGGAACTGTTTTGCACTTGTGGATGAAAAGAAGCAGCAGGAGGATACGACATGGAACAGAAAAATTTAATTTTAGGATTTGATTTTGGAGAGAAATATTCCCAGTTCTGCTGCTATGACAGGGGAACCCATACGGCCGTCTCCATCCCGGTAAAAGAAGGAGAAGAGGCGGTGGAATTTCCGACCGCCATTGCCAAAAAACGGAATGAGGAAACGTGGAAAACAGGACCGGATGCAGAAAAATCTGCTCACGCGGGAAACGGCATCTGGCTGGACAATCTGTACGAGATCTGCATGGGATCCCGCATCTGCCAGATCGAAAACCGGGATTACACGCCGGGAGAGGTCCTTGGCACGTTCCTTCGCGAAGCACTGAAGATGATCGGCATCGAGCGCCCGGACCAGCAGATCCAGGCGATGATGATCACCACGGCCATCTGACCCGTCCATTTGTGGAAAATGTGCGTGAAGCATACAAGATAATCGGACTGCCGCGCGGCAGAGCCTACCTGCAGGAGCATGACGAGAGCTTTTACTGCCATGTGCTGAACCAGAAGCCGGAGCTCTGGAGCCGTAAAGTCGGTCTGTTTTTCCTGAAAGATGAGGAAGCATCGTTTTCTGAACTTTCCATCAGCCGTAAAACGAAGCCGGCAACTGTGACCGTAAAACGGGGGCCAAAAGCCGCACTTTCGATCGAGCCGATGGAGCGCGACCGCGATTTCTGCCATCTGATGGGAGAAGCGATGGGGAATGAAATTTATTCCAGCGTATTTCTGGTGAGCGAGGAGTTCGACCTTGCCTGGGCCGACAACTCTCTGCGTCAGTTAAAGAAAAACCAGAGAAGAATCTTCGGCGGAACGAACCTGTTTGCACAGGGCGCCTGCTTTTCCGCGCGCGAAAAAGTGGAGGAGCGCCGCTTAAAGGGCTATCTCTTCCTCGGAAATGACCTCGTGCGCTACAACATCGGCATGGAGATGACGATCAATGGTTCTCCGGCATACTATGCGCTGATTGCAGCCGGTGTGAACTGGTATGAAGCAGAAAAAGAATGTGAACTGATCCTCGACGGAACGGAGGAGCTGGAATTTGTTGTAAGCTCCATGGAAAGCGGAAAACGAAACCGCTATACCATGAAGCTGGACGGGCTGCCCAAACGGCCGCCGAAGACAACACGGATTCGTCTGCGTCTGGAGTATGATTCTCCGGTTACGTGTCAGATCACCGCAGAGGATTTAGGTTTTGGCGATATGTTCCCGGCAAGCCACAAAATCTGGCACGAGACGATGGGGGAGGTGTAAACGATGAGCGGTTATATTTTATGTCAGGTCAAACGGGCGAAAAATCCGTATTATATTTCCAACATCAGCACAAATATTTATTCCATCGAGGAACTGTGTTATTATCTGTACCACAACATCTATCTGCTGGACGAGACCATCATTAACGAGCAGCTGCTGGTGTGGATGAAAGAAGAACTCCACTTAAGAAGACTGTACCAGCGTCTCTACGTCCTTCTGGAGGAGAAAAAGAACATCGGTGAGTTTATCCTGCCGATCTTCAAGGAGATCAATTATCTTTCCCACGATCAGTTCCGTGAGATGAATGAGCGCCTGAAACGGTTCGAGGAGCAGCCGGAGATTGTGCGGAAAAAAATCAAGGGAGACTACCTTGTTGACCACGAAAAATATATCAATGCGATCCAGGTTTACCAGGAAACGCTGAAAGATACCGAGGAAAACGAAACCAACATGGGAAGCCAGTTCACCGGAAGTATTTACAACAACATGGGCTGTGCTACGCAAGTCTGTTCCAGATGAATGAAGCACTTACGTGCTTTCAGAAAGCAAATGAAGAGCTGCACACGAAAGCATCGTTAAAGAGCTGGCTGTTTGCGGTCTACATGAGCAAAGGACAGGACGCCTATGAGCAGATGTGCACCGAGCGGAAAGTGGATGCCGAGACGAGACGGGAGATGGACCGCCAGATCACCGAGGCAATGCATGTCGAGCTCCCGCGCGATCTGGACGAAGCTCTTGCGGCGTGGACACGGGAATATCATAAAAATACCGGACTTTGAACAAAAAGAACAAAAAAATTACTTGACAGCAAAAAAGAATGGAACTATAATACAGCCCATAAGAAAAAAATAAATACTTCGAAACCGATGAAGTGGAGATAACGTTGGAAGCGCACTCACAGAGAGCCCGGGCAGGTGGAAGCCGGACAGAAAGCGGATCAGCAAATGGACCACGGAGGGTACAGGGAAAAGCGGGAAACCGTCTGAGTATTCTGTAACGTGCAGGCATACGTTAGTTGCCAGGAATATGATCGTATTCTGCAGAGCGTGTGAGCAATCGCAAAACAAGGTGGCACCACGAGTATAAAAATATACCCGCCCTTGGCAAAGAACAAAGTGATTCTTTGCGGGGGCGGTTTTTTGTATATCAGAAATTGGTTCTGAGGACCAGTGTTGATGACAGCCTTTGCAGACACAAGGAGAGGAGATAACAAGATGAAACAGATGACGTTAGAAGAAATTTCAAAAGCAGCCGCATCGGGAGCTTTTCGGAAAATCCCGGTAAGCAGAGAAATTTATTCGGATATCCGTACACCAGTAGAAACACTGAAAGTCCTGCAGGGCGTCAGCAGCCACTGCTACATGCTCGAAAGCGTGGAGGATAAAAAACAGTGGGGAAGATACACTTTTCTCGGCTACGATCCGTCGCTGGAACTCACCTGTGTCAACGGAAACCTGACAATCACCGCCGATGCGGCAGAGATGAAAAAAGTAGAAGATATTCCGGAAAGCCACGAAGAACAGCTTCCGACCGGACAGATCCGGCTGACCGCAAAGACAGCCCATCCGGGAGCCGTCATCAAAACCCTGATTGAGAAAAATAAAAGTCCGAAGATCGCGACACTGCCGACCTTCACCGGCGGCCTCGTCGGATACTTCTCTTACGATTACATCAAGTACAGCGAGCCGATCTTAAAGCTGGACGCAGAAGATCAGGAACATTTCAAAGATGTCGACCTGATGCTGTTCGATAAGGTCATCGCCTATGATAATTACCGTCAGAAAATCGTACTGATGCTTAATATCGAAACCGAAAATCTCGAAGAAAATTACGAAAAAGCCGTACAGGAACTCGAAAAAATGGAAGAGCTGATCCGCTTCGGAAAACCGGCCGAGACGAAAGCCGGCCACCTGAAATCCGAGTTCCGCCCGCTCTTCAATGAGAAAGCGTACTGTGAGAAAGTCGAGCAGGTCAAACATTATATCCACGAGGGAGACCTCTTCCAGCTCGTTCTCTCCAACCGGCTCGAAGCTGATTTTGAGGGAAGCCTCCTCGATACGTACCGCGTTCTCCGCACGACGAATCCGTCGCCGTACATGTTCTACTTCTCGAGTGATGATGTCGAGATCGCCGGTGCATCCCCGGAAACTCTCGTAAAAGTCGAGGACGGAGAGGTCCGGACCTTCCCGCTTGCCGGAACGCGGCCGAGAGGAAAGAGCTATGAAGAAGACCAGCGGCTGGAAAAAGAACTCCTCGCCGATGAAAAAGAGCGTGCCGAGCACAACATGCTGGTTGATCTGGGAAGAAACGATCTCGGAAAGATCTGTGATTTCGGAACCGTGGAAGTAGAAAAATACATGTCAATCGAGCGTTACTCCCACGTCATGCACATCGGTTCCACTGTAAAAGGACAGCTTCGGAAAGACAAGACCGCAGTCGATGCCATCGATTCCGTTCTCCCGGCCGGAACCCTCTCCGGTGCACCAAAGCTCCGTGCCTGCCAGATCATCAACGAGCTGGAAAACAACAAGCGCGGCATTTACGGCGGTGCGATCGGCTATCTGGATTTCACCGGAAATATGGACACCTGCATCGCAATCCGGCTTGCGTTTAAGAAAAACGGAAAAGTGTTCGTCCGCTCCGGCGCCGGCATTGTAGCCGACAGCGTACCGGAAAAAGAGCATCAGGAATGCATCAACAAAGCAAAGGCCGTGATGGTCGCACTTGCAGAGGCAGAAGGAGGAAGCAACTTATGATACTGCTGGTAGATAATTATGACAGTTTTTCCTATAACCTGTATCAGCTCGCCGGTTCGATCAATCCGGACATGAAGGTCATCCGGAACGACGAGATGACAATCGACGAAATCCGCGCACTGGCACCGGCATCCATCATTTTATCTCCCGGACCGGGCCGTCCGGAGCAGGCAGGCCGATGCATGGAGATTGTAGAAAAATTAGGCGGCGAGATCCCGATCCTCGGTGTCTGCCTCGGCCATCAGGCAATCTGTGCCGCGTACGGCGCGACCGTCACCTATGCGAAACAGCTGATGCACGGCAAACAGTCCGAGACAACGCTGGATCTTACCTCGGAATTATTCCAGGGGCTGCCGGAAACGTTCCGGTTGCAAGATACCATTCCCTCGCAGCTGATGAAGCGACACTGCCGGAAACCTTAAAGGTAACGGCAAGAACCGCAGACGGCGAGGTCATGGCAGTCGAGGACAGTGAGAAAAAGATCTACGGAGTCCAGTTCCATCCGGAATCCATTCTGACCCCGCAGCAGACAGATGGTAGAAAACTTCTTAAAAATTACAAGATAGATCACAGGACAGCAAAGAAAGAGAGGAACAGAATATGATTCGGGAAGCGATTGTAAAACTGGTAAATAAAGAGAACTTAACCTACGAGATGGCAGAGGGCGCCATGGATGAAATCATGGGAGGAAAAGCCGATCCGATCCAGATCAGCGCATTTTTAACTGCCATGACGATGAAAGGCGAGACAATCGAAGAGATCACCGCATGTGCCAACGGCATGAGAAAGCACGGTGTTCCCATGGAACATGACAAGGATGTTCTGGAAATCGTCGGAACCGGCGGAGATAAATCCAATTCCTTCAACATCTCCACAACAGCATCCCTTGTGATCTCTGCAGGCGGCGTCGCAGTTGCAAAACACGGAAACCGCGCCGCATCGAGCAGATCCGGCGCAGCGACTGTCTCGAAGCGCTCGGCGTCAAAATCGACCTGGAGCCGGAGAAAAACAAAGAAGTTCTGGAAAAACTTGGAATCTGTTTCCTGTTCGCACAGAAATACCACATGTCCATGAAATACGTGGCACCGGTCCGCAAGGTGCTCGGCATCCGAACCATTTTCAACATCCTCGGACCGCTGACCAACCCGGCAGCAGCCACGATGCAGGTGATGGGTGTCTACGAGGAAGCACTTGTCCGCCCGATGGCAGAAGTTCTCTCCAATCTTGGTGTCAAACGCGGCATGGTTGTCTACGGCCAGGACTGCCTCGATGAAATTTCCTTAAGCGCACCGACAAGCGTCTGCGAGATCAAGGACGGAACGTTTGAGGAATACGTCATCACACCGGAAGAGTTCGGCATGACCCGCTGTACCAAAGAAGAGCTGGTCGGCGGAACCCCGCAGGAGAATGCTGAAATTACGAAAGAAATTCTTGCAGGAAAGAAAGGCCCGGCAAGAGACGCTGTTGTCCTGAATGCCGCCGCAGCCCTTCATGTAGCAAAAGAAATCCCGATGCAGGACGCTGTAAAACTGGCAGAGGAGCTGATCGACAGCGGAAAAGCACAGAAAAAACTCGAAGAGTTTGTGTCACTCGCCAACAGATTGGCAGAAGAGGAATAAACATATGATACTGGAAACGATTGCAGAAGCCACAAGAAAACGTGTCGCTGCAGAAAAAGAGAAGTGTTCTCTTGCAGAAATGAAAGAAAAAGCAACGGCGATGAACCCGGATACTGGATTCCCGTTTGAACAGACGCTGAAAAAGCCGGGCATGTCCTTTATCTGCGAGGTAAAAAAAGCCTCCCCATCGAAGGCATCATCGCAGAAGATTTCCCCTATCTGGAGATCGCAAAGGAATATGAAGCGGCCGGTGCCTCCGCCATTTCCTGCCTGACCGAGCCGGAATACTTCAAAGGCGACAAGCGTTACTTAAAAAAAATTGCAGAAACCGTATCCATCCCGGTTCTGCGGAAAGATTTTACCGTGGATCCCTATATGATCTACGAGGCAAAGGTGCTCGGAGCCACCGCTGTCCTTCTGATCTGTGCGCTGCTGCCGGAGGAAACCTTAAAAGAATATCTGGAAACAGCGCATTCCCTCGGCCTTTCCGCTCTTGTGGAAGCCCACGATGAGGCGGAGGTTGCACAGGCCATGCGCGCCGGAGCAAGGATCATCGGCGTCAACAACCGCAACTTAAAAGATTTCACGGTCGATATCCACAACAGTGAGCGGCTGCGGGAGCTTGTCCCGGAAAACATTGTTTTCGTATCCGAGAGCGGCATCAAAACGCCGGAGGATGTCGGAAGACTGTATCAGAATAAAACCGATGCCGTTCTGATCGGCGAAACGCTGATGCGGAGCAGCAACAAAAAAGCAGAGCTTGAAAAACTCTCTTCAATGTGCTAAAGTGGTAACGTAAGTGCGCAAAACAAAACAGAGCGCACGGGGAGTCAAACGTTATGGAAGAACAGACCAGAATCAAAATCTGCGGGCTCACACGGCTGGAAGACATCGATGCAGTGAATGAGCTGAAGCCCGAATATGTCGGCTTTGTCTTTGCAAAAAGCCGCAGACAGATTACAAAAGAACATGCCGTGACGCTGCGGCGCTATCTGGATTCCGAAATCCAGGCGGTCGGCGTCTTTGTGAACGAGCTTCCGGCGATTGTCGCAGGATACCTCGAAGAGGGCGTCATCGATCTGGCACAGCTCCACGGAAATGAGAGTGAAGAATATATCCATTCGCTCCGGTTCCGCACCGGCGGGGAACTGATCAAGCATTTTCCATCAAAACCAGGGAGGACGTCGAAAAGGCGAAAAAAAGCAGCGCCGATTACATCCTTCTCGACCACGGAAAAGGCGGTACCGGCGAATCGTTCGACTGGTCACTGATCAGAAACATGGACCGCCCGTATTTCCTTGCGGGAGGTCTGAACGCCGAAAATGTGGAACAGGCGATTTTACAGACACATCCCTTCGCCGTCGACATCAGCAGCGGTGTCGAGACAGACGGCGTAAAGGATCCGAAAAAAATCACAGAATGCATAAGGAGGATAAGACATGTCTGACGGAAGATTTGGTATTCACGGAGGCCAGTACATACCGGAAACTCTGATGAATGAAATTATCAATCTGGAAAAACAGTACAATTATTATAAAAACGATCCGGAGTTCTGCCAGGAGCTCGAAGACCTGCTGAAAAATTACGCGGGCCGCCCGTCCCTTCTCTACTACGCAGAGAAAATGACAAAGGATCTCGGCGGAGCAAAAATTTACCTCAAACGAGAGGATCTGAACCACACCGGAGCCCACAAAATCAACAACGTGCTCGGACAGTGCCTCCTCGCAAAAAGAATGGGAAAACCCGTGTCATCGCAGAGACCGGAGCCGGCCAGCACGGTGTGGCAACCGCAACGGCAGCAGCGCTGATGGGACTTGAGTGTGAGATCTTCATGGGAAAAGAAGACACCGACCGTCAGGCCCTCAATGTATACCGGATGGAGCTTCTCGGTGCAAAAGTAAATGCCGTTACTACCGGAACTATGACCTTAAAAGATGCCGTCAATGAGGCGATGCGCGAGTGGGTATCACGTGTCGATGACACCCACTACGTTCTCGGTTCCGTTATGGGCCCGCATCCGTTCCCGACCATCGTCCGCGATTTCCAGGCTGTCATCAGCAAAGAGGCAAGAGAGCAGATCCTCGAAAAAGAAGGAAAACTCCCGAAAGCCGTCATGGCATGCGTCGGCGGCGGAAGCAATGCGATGGGTATGTTCTATAACTTCATCAATGACAAAAATGTCCGCCTGATTGGATGCGAGGCAGCAGGACGCGGCGTCAACACCGCAGAGACTGCAGCAACCATTGCAACCGGAACACTCGGCGTCTTCCACGGTATGAAATCCTACTTCTGCCAGGATAAATACGGTCAGATCGCACCGGTTTACTCGATTTCTGCAGGCCTTGACTACCCGGGCATTGGACCGGAGCATGCATATCTGCATGACATCGGCCGCGCCGAATACGTTCCGGTAACGGACGATGAGGCAGTAGAAGCTTTTGAATACCTCGCAAGAACCGAGGGTATCATCTGTGCGATCGAGAGTGCCCATGCAGTAGCCCATGCGATGAAGATCGCAAAAGAATTTGATCCGGAAGACTCCATCATCATCTGCCTGTCCGGACGCGGAGACAAAGACGTAGCAGCCATTGCAAGATACAGAGGGAGGGACCTTCATGAGTAAAGTAACAGAAGCATTTTCAAACGGCAAAGCATTCATTCCGTTTCTGACAGCCGGAGACCCGAACATTGAAAAAACAGAGAATTATATTCTGGAGCTCGAAAAAGCAGGCGCAGACCTGATCGAGATCGGAATCCCGTTTTCCGATCCGATCGCCGAGGGCGTTGTCATCCAGGAGGCAGACCTCCGTTCCTTAAAAGCCGGAACCACCACCGATAAAATTTTCGATATGGTAGCTTCCGTGCGCAGAAAAACAGACATTCCGCTGGTGTTTATGACCTACTTAAACCCGGTGTTCCATTACGGATACGAGCCGTTCTTTACAAAATGCGAGGAAGTCGGCATCAATGGCATCATCATCCCGGATATGCCGTATGAGGAAAAAGGCGAATTAAACGATATTGCGCGCAGCCATCAGGTAGATGTCATTTCCCTGATTGCGCCGACGTCTGAGCAGCGCGTCCAGAAAATTGCCGCAGACGCCGAAGGTTTTATCTACCTCGTATCGTCTCTGGCGTTACCGGTGTCAGAAGCGAGATCAAGACAGACCTCGATTCCATGATCGCCGCAATCCGCAAAGTAACCGATATTCCGGTAGCCGTAGGCTTCGGCATCAACACGACCGATCAGGCGGCCAACATTGCAAAAATTGCGGACGGTGTCATCGTCGGAAGCGCTATCGTCAAAATGATTGCGAAGTACGGCACTCATGCGGAGCAGCACATCTATACGTATGTCCGCATGATGAAGGAAGCTGTCATGACAGCAAATAAATAAAACCCGCGTCATTGCGTGTTTGAAAAAACTGTGTTAAGATGAGAGCGTGTCTGAAACAAACCGTTTTGGACACGCTTTTTCAACATAAAATACCTGACCGGCTTTCAAAAAAGCCGGATAGAATATGGAGGAAAAACGTGTTAGATGTATGTTTACTGGGAACAGGCGGTATGATGCCTCTGCCAGGCAGACGCCTGACCGCCCTGATGACCCGATACAACGGAAGCAGCCTTCTGATCGACTGCGGCGAGGGAACCCAGGTTGCCATCAAGGAAAAAGGCTGGACCTTTAAGCCGATTGATGCCATCTGCTTCACCCATTACCACGCAGACCACATCAGCGGCCTTCCAGGACTTCTCCTGACGATGGGAAACACTGACCGGAGAGAACCGCTGACCATGATCGGCCCAAAAGGCCTGGAGCGCGTCGTCAATTCACTGCGTGTCATCTGCCCGGAGCTGCCGTTCCCGATTGTATTTCACGAGGTGACAGCGCCGGAGGAAGTGATCGAGATGAACGGCTACAAAATCACAGCCTTCCGCGTGCAGCACAATATCACCTGCTACGGCTATTCACTGGAGATCTCCCGCAAGGGAAAATTCGATGTGGAGCGCGCTAAAGCACAGGAAATTCCGATTAAATGCTGGAATCCGCTGCAGAAAGGCGAGACTGTCACCCTGGATGGAAAGACGTATACGCCGGACATGGTCCTCGGCCCTGCCAGAAAGGGACTGAAGGTGACCTACTGCACCGATACCCGCCCGATTCCGTCGATCTCCGAACATGCGAAAGGCTCCGACCTTTTCATCTGCGAGGGAATGTACGGCGAGCCGGAAAAACAGGCAAAAGCAAAAGAATTTAAGCATATGACCTTCTACGAGGCGGCAAAACTGGCAAAAGATGCCGAGGCTGCCGAAATGTGGCTGACCCACTTTTCCCCGTCGCTCGTCGGCCCGCAGCGGTACATGGATGAGGTACAGAAGATTTCCCGGCCGCAGAGCTTGGAAAAGACGGAAGATCAGTAGAACTGTTATTTGAAGAGGAAACGAAAAATGAGTGAAAAAGATACCCTGATTCTTGCAATTGAGAGCTCCTGCGATGAAACCGCAGCCTCCGTCGTGAAAAACGGAAGATGTGTGCTGTCTAACATTATTTCATCCCAGATCGCCATCCATACCCTGTATGGCGGCGTTGTGCCGGAAATTGCATCCAGAAAACATATCGAAAAAATCAACCAGGTTGTAGAAGCGGCCTTAAAAGAAGCTGATGTCACTCTGGATGATATCGATGCGATCGGTGTTACGTACGGCCCTGGCCTTGTCGGCGCACTTCTCGTCGGCGTGGCAGAGGCAAAAGCGATCGCCTATGCAAAAAAGAAACCGCTGGTCGGCGTTCACCATATTGAAGGCCACGTCTCGGCGAACTATATCGAACACCCGGATCTGGAGCCGCCGTTCCTGTGTGAAATCATCTCCGGAGGCCATACCCATCTTGTCATTGTAAAAGATTACGGTTCTTTCGAAATCCTCGGAAGAACGAGAGACGACGCAGCCGGAGAAGCCTTCGACAAGGTAGCCCGTGCCATCGGACTCGGCTATCCGGGCGGACCGAAGATCGACAAGCTGGCAAAAGAAGGAAACCCGCACGCCATCGACTTCCCGCGTGCCCACATGGAGGATGCGCCGTATGACTTCAGCTTCAGCGGCGTAAAATCTGCCGTTTTAAACCATCTGAACAAATGCCGGATGACAGGCGAACCAATTGTCGAAGCAGACATCGCTGCGTCCTTCCAGCAGGCCGTTGTGGACGTTCTGGTGGATAATGCCATCCGTGCGGCCAAAGATTACCATATGGACCGTCTGGCGATCGCCGGCGGCGTTGCATCGAACGGGGCACTCCGCGCGGCGATGGAAGCAGCATGTGAAAAAGAGGGCATCCGCTTTTACCGTCCGTCTCCGATCTTCTGTACCGACAATGCGGCCATGATCGGTGTGGCAGCTTACTACGAGTACCAGAAGGGAACCCGCCACGGCTGGGACCTGAATGCCGTACCGAACCTGAAGCTTGGAGAACGATAAGAAAAAGAAACTTCCGCAGCAGAACGGAGAAGAGAGATCTGCTGCGGAGTTTTTGTATTTGTAGAAAACGGAGGAAAAGATGAACGAGAAGAAAGAAAAATACACTGCGGTTGTCCTGGCAGCCGGAAAGGGAACCCGGATGGGCGGAAGCGTAGCAAAACAGTTTCTGGAAATCGGAGGAAAACCAGTCGTGGTTTACGCGCTGGAGGTTTTTGAACATTCGCCGGAGATTGACCAGATCATTCTTGTGACAGGTGCGGATAAAATAGAATACTGTCAGAAAGAGATTATCGAAAAATATGGAATTAAGAAAACTGTTTCCGTATGCGCAGGCGGAAGGGAACGGTATGAATCTGTCTGGAAAGCATTGCAGACGCTGAAAAGCCTGGAAAGCGAACAGGAGCAGAAGACCGATTACGTTCTGATTCACGATGGCGCCCGCCCGTTTTTAAACCAGGAAATGCTGGAACGTCTCTGCGCATGTGTAAAAGAAGAAAAAGCCTGTGTCCTTGGCATGCCGGTCAAGGATACCATCAAGCTTACCGATGAAAACGGAAAAATCCGGGAAAGCCCGCGAAGGGATCTCGTATGGCAGGCACAGACCCCGCAGGCCTTTGCAGCAGAGCTTCTGTTTCCGGCATTCGAAAAACTGATGCAGCATTCCACAGAAGGAATCACCGACGATGCTATGGTTGTGGAGCAGGAGATGGGAATCGCATCAGTGATGGTAAAAGGCGGCTATGAAAATATAAAAATCACAACACCGGAGGATCTGCTCATTGCAGAGAGCTTTCTGGCAGAAAAATAGAAAAAAAGCAAAATACAGAAAGCAAACCATAAATAGATAAAAACAAATGTGTGAATTGCAAAATGGGGAAAAACAGCGAAAACGAAAAAGAAATTGAAAAAAATGTAAAAAAAATTCAAAAAAGTAGTTGACATTCTGAAACACTGCTGATATAATAACGAATGTCGCTGAGCGAGAGAGATAAAAACGCAAAGCTGACAAGCCAAAAACTGAGATGATTTCGGGAGTTACCGAGATTTGAATTCACACACGGAGAGGTATCGAAGCGGTCATAACGAGGCGGTCTTGAAAACCGTTTGTCCGAAAGGGCGCGTGGGTTCGAATCCCACCCTCTCCGCTCAAAACTCAGTTAATTGAATATCTGATTATGAATCAGGCAAACTATGGAGAAGTACCCAAGCTGGCTGAAGGGGCTCCCCTGGAAAGGGAGTAGGTCGTTAATAGCGGCGCGAGGGTTCAAATCCCTCCTTCTCCGCTCGACTTTGAAAAAAAGTTGAAAAAAGTTCTTGACAAATGCAAATGAGTTTGATAAAATAAACGAGTTGCTGATTGAGAGAACAGCAAAGATCCTTGATAATTAAACAATGAAACACATCCTCGAAAGTTCTGAATAAGTAATTCAAAACGATCGAAAGATCCTTTAAAACAGTAAAAGGGATAAATTAGCTAGTATGTTGATTTTGAACTTGGAACAAACATTTTATCAGAGAGTTTGATCCTGGCTCAGGATGAACGCTGGCGGCGTGCTTAACACATGCAAGTCGAGCGAAGCAGTTAAGTTGATTTCTTCGGATTGATTCTTAATTGACTGAGCGGCGGACGGGTGAGTAACGCGTGGGTGACCTGCCCCATACCGGGGGATAACAGCTGGAAACGGCTGCTAATACCGCATAAGCGCACAGAGCTGCATGGCTCAGTGTGAAAAACTCCGGTGGTATGGGATGGGCCCGCGTCTGATTAGGCAGTTGGCGGGGTAACGGCCCACCAAACCGACGATCAGTAGCCGGCCTGAGAGGGCGACCGGCCACATTGGGACTGAGACACGGCCCAAACTCCTACGGGAGGCAGCAGTGGGGAATATTGCACAATGGGGGAAACCCTGATGCAGCGACGCCGCGTGAGCGAAGAAGTATTTCGGTATGTAAAGCTCTATCAGCAGGGAAGATAATGACGGTACCTGACTAAGAAGCCCCGGCTAACTACGTGCCAGCAGCCGCGGTAATACGTAGGGGGCAAGCGTTATCCGGATTTACTGGGTGTAAAGGGAGCGTAGACGGCAAGGCAAGTCTGATGTGAAAACCCAGGGCTTAACCCTGGGACTGCATTGGAAACTGTCTGGCTCGAGTGCCGGAGAGGTAAGCGGAATTCCTAGTGTAGCGGTGAAATGCGTAGATATTAGGAAGAACACCAGTGGCGAAGGCGGCTTACTGGACGGTAACTGACGTTGAGGCTCGAAAGCGTGGGGAGCAAACAGGATTAGATACCCTGGTAGTCCACGCCGTAAACGATGAATGCTAGGTGTTGGGGAGCAAAGCTCTTCGGTGCCGCCGCAAACGCATTAAGCATTCCACCTGGGGAGTACGTTCGCAAGAATGAAACTCAAAGGAATTGACGGGGACCCGCACAAGCGGTGGAGCATGTGGTTTAATT